>Ga0207008_10041_pt1 | contig 37713 bp, 24 predicted proteins | sample Alteio_BWMinCont_83_FD_153489 | JGI IMG/M metagenome (GOLD analysis project Ga0207008, IMG submission 153489) | Enriched cells from forest soil in Barre Woods Harvard Forest LTER site, Petersham, Massachusetts, United States -... | ecosystem: Environmental > Terrestrial > Soil > Temperate forest >... | reverse complement strand
CACCGAGGCTGTCATAGACGTTGGCCGATCCTGGATAAAGTTCGACGTTGCGCTGAAAAACGGCAATGGCTTCATCGAACTTTTTCGCTCCCATAAGCCCGTATCCGAGACCATTCACTGCGTTCTCGGGCAGTTCGATGTGATACCCGTAGCGCTGGGAGAGCTCCCGGTAGTGCTTCTCCAGACCCGCCATTCCGCCTTGGGGCATTCCCGTGGAATCCCGCGGCATCGGCCAGTCTGCGAAGACCATGCGCAGTCCCGCATAGTGTGCGCGCAGGACAGTGGAACCGTGAGTTTCGTCAGGATAACGAGCCGAATCCCACCGGAAATCCTTGGGCGCTTTCGCCGTGAGCGTCTTGTGGAGCTGTTCGAATCCGTCCTGCATGTCGCGCCCCTCGCCGCCGAGAGAGAAGAAGAGCGTCTTGTTCAGCTCAGCGTGAGCCGCAAAGAATTGCTGTGCCTGATGCAGAGTATGCTGGTCGTCCCACCATAGGCTCGGGCTCACGGCGATGTAAGCCTGAAAGATATCCGGACGGCTGGTGAGAATGTGAATGGCCATCAGGCCGCCGAGCGAGTGTCCGGCGAAGACGCGGTAAGGCGCAGTCCGGTAGCGCCTGTCGATCTCCGGGAACAGTTCGGTCTGAATGAAATCGAAGAAATGGTCGCCACCCCCGCTTGTGGGAAGAGCTTCGATCGAACCGTCGGCATTTTTCATGTCAGCGTGAGTGGGCGTGAGGTCGCGCGTGCGGTCAGTATTGGCAATGCCGACGACGATCAGCGGCGGCATGCGGCCGTTATCCACGAGAAAATCAATGGTGCTGCCGATTTCGTTGATATGGCCCGGGCCATCGGTCAGGTAGAGCACGGGAAGTTGATCCTTGCCGAGGTCGTAGCCGTGGGGCGTCCGAACCCAGACCACGCGGTCCTCGTTCAACACATTCGAATGAACGGTGAGCTTTTGGGGAATCGGCGGCGCGATGTCTTGCCCAAGGGCAGCAATCGTCAGAATGGAAAAGGAAAAGCCGGCGAGCAGAAGACGACGGACGACACGCTTCATAAGGCCTCCGGGTCTTTAGAACAGACGACCAGGTCGGGTGAATGTTATCGCGAGGTCCGACGGAAAATCGAGGTCGAGTCTAGATGCCGAGCTTCTTGACTTCCTCGTTGTAGTACTTGCGGTAGAGGATGTCCCACTCTTGCGAGCCTTCAAGGATGGTCCGCTTCTGCGTATCGATCTTCTGGCGGGCGGAGATGTCGATCTTGGCTTCCTGATTGAACAGTTCTTCCAGAATCTTGCGGGTTTCCTGGCGGATGGTGTTGGGATCTTCGATGAACTCAACCTCGTCCAACTGCTTCAGGACGTCGGAAACGGCGCGGGCCAGCACGTTGACCTTGTCGCGGCTGAGTCTCACAGGACCGCCTTGTACTTGCGAACAAGTTCGGTTTTCACTTTGCGGAACATCTCCTGATAGTTTGCGCCGGAGTTGCGCATCTCGTCGGAGTAGGCCTCAAGAATGACCCGGACTTCATCGTTGATGCGGTCCTCAAGCGAGAGCTCTTCCACCAGTGCAGCGTTCACGCGCTCGGTGACCACGGGAACAGCCGCGGTCTCGATGAACTTGCCTGCGATCAGTTTCTTAGTCACTTCGCGGGCCAAGTAGCCCACATATTCTTTGGAAAAAAGCATGTAAGGGTAAGACGTCCTAGGCGCAACTCAATTGTTTGTTATGAATTAGAAAGTGTAACACAGTGGAAAGCCCGGGCGCAGCTTCGCGAAGGTGTCAACGCGGGGGAGTTTGGGACGAGGGCTGATCGCGCAGAGTGTAAACAAATTGCCGGATCTCGTGGCGCTCTTGCTCCAGCTTCTGCGCGGACGCTTTGGATAGCTGCTCGTAAGTCTGGAGTTCCGCTCTTGCCTTTTCGGCCTGTCCCGTTTGCCGGTAGGCCTGGGACAAACGGTAGTGCGCCTCTTCCGTTTGTGGAGCGATTTGGATGGCACGCTCGTAGTGCGGAATGGCGGCGGAGTAGTCGCCCTGATCGGCGTGAACGATGCCTAGCTGGAGTTCGGCTGCGGCAAAGCTCGGGTTGAGCCGTATCGCGGCGTCCAGCTGCGACTCGACCTGCGACGCGCGCGCCTTGTCCTGCGGATCGCGGTGCTTCCAGCTCGCGACAGCGAAGTAATAGTGCGCCTCGGCATTTTGCGGTTGAAGGGTGACGAAGCGCTGTAGTTTCTCAATGACCTCGTCCGATGGAATCTTCTCTGCGTGCTCTATCTTTCCAAGAAACACATAGGGCGCGGGATCGTTGGGATTCAGATCCGATGCCGCACAGAGTTGGCGCACAGCCTGATCATTGGCTCCGCGTGCGAAGGAAGCTGCACCCAGGCCCATGAGCATCCGGGCAGATCGGGGGAAGAGCTGGTTGCCTTGGGTGAAGACCTGTGCCGCAGGCTCCGGGGCGTGATGCAAAAGCAGTTCTGATCCCCAATCAAAAAGGTAAGTCTCAGACGGATCCATCTCGGCGGCGCGCTGATATTGGTGAACTGCTTCGAGCGAATTGCCGAGCTTCTCTTCGATTTCTGCGAGCAGATGGTGAAGTTCCGGTTTGTCGTGACGCGCCAGCAGGGTGCGAACATCATCGCGCGCGCGGTCGTAATTTCCGGCCGCAGCATTGGCTCGCGCCAGATCGTAGGCATTGTCATAGTCACCGGAACTTGCTTGCGCCGCGCGTTGTAGATAAGGGATGGCTTCACGCGCACGGCCCGTTTGCAGCAACAACTGGCCGAGACGGTGGTTGGCATCGAAGCTGTCTGGAGCGTTCTCGACCTCTTTGCGGAGTGCGCTTTCGACGGCGACAGAGTCTCGCGACGTTGCGGTATCGGCTTTGGTGAGCGACGCGGTTTCTTTGGCGATGGAGTCTCGAGTGCGGACCACGGTATCGGAACCGTGGCCTCCTAGACTTGTCGTGTCGGTGACTCCGGAAACCGTGAATTGAGGCTGGTCGAAGAATTGAGGCGCGGATAGTGGCTGAGAGAGGGTTACATCCAGAGTCTTGGCCTCATGCGCGGCAAGAAAGACAGACTCGACATCCGCCGCACCGGCACTGCCTTTTGTTGCGTGAAGCGAATAGACACCTTCCGCCAAATCGGCAAAGGCATAGTTCCCCTTCGCATCGCTCGTAACCGACTTTGTCTCAGTTGAATTCTTGCGCTGCAATGACACAGTCGCACTGGCAACCGGATTGCCCTGCGCGTCGCGGATTGTGCCGTGCACAGCAGCAGATGTTCCATTTTCCTGACCAGCCATGGGAACGATCGATAGCAGAATGAGCGCCGCCACGAGCTCGATCAGTGCAGCGGATCGCATTCTGCGTCTAGAAGACGGCCTGGACAAGCCCTGCATCAAGTTAGGGGTGAAAATTTAAGCCTCGCAGCGGATTCTAGCTTCCAAAGCCGGGCACAGCAACTTCAGACGCAATTATTCGTTGGCAGGATTTGCTGCAAGAAATACAATTCTGAGCTTCGCACTCCACACATGAAAACTCATCGCAACCCCCAACTTAGGCGGCTGGTATTCACAGCTTGCTTGTCGATGTCACTCCTTTCGGCATTCGGCCAGCAGTCTGCCGGGAAACGCAAGATCATCATTGATCAGGACGCCGCAGGCCCGGCGGGCACGGATCAGCAGTCGATCCTCTTGTTGATTCAATCACCCCAGACGCAGGTGCTGGGGATTACGGTGGTGACCGGCGATGCGTGGCTGAAGGAAGAAGTCGCACACACACTACGGATGCTCGAGATCATTGGCCGAACCGACATTCCTGTAGTGCCGGGCGCGGAGTATCCGCTGGTGAGACGAAAGGATGAAACGGAATTGTGGGAGCAGGCTTATGGCTCCGTGGCCTGGCTGGGAGCGTGGACGCCGCGCGTGTACCATCCAGCCGATCAACTGGGCGAGATGCCCGAAGGCAAACCGACGACCAAACCGCTCGACGAAGACGCGGCGCATTTCATGGTGCGCATGGTCAGAAAGTATCCGCACGAGATCACGATTTACGAAGGCGGCCCGATGACGAATCTGGCGGTGGCAATCGCACTCGATCCGGAATTTCCGGCTCTGGCAAAGGAACTGGTGTTCATGGGCGGCAGTCTGAATCCCACGACGGACGATCCCGAATTCGTGAACACGCCGCGGCGGGAATTCAACTTGTGGTTCGATCCTGAGGCTGCGCACGCGGTGCTCATGGCTCAATGGAAAAAGATTGTGTGTACTACCGTCGACATTTCAGTGAAGACGCGCTTCACGCAGGAACTCATCGATCGCGTAAAGGCATCGAACTCGCCGGCCGCGCAGTACATTGCGAAATACGCGCGTCTTCACGGGCCATACAACTACCTTTGGGACGAGCTTGCATCGGCAGCGTGGCTTGATCCGAGTCTGATCACTGCAAAGGACACACGTTATCTGGACATCAATCTGAGTCATGGTGCGGCCTACGGCGATACGCTCAGTTGGTCGGAGCATGACAAGCCAAAGATTGTGGGGCCGCCGGTGGAGATTCAGGTGGATCTGAACACGGAGAAGTTCTACAAAGAGTTCGTGGATCTTCTTGGCGCGGCAACGCCGAAGAATTAACCACCAAGGGCACGAAGGGACACAAGGGTTCCGCTCCGCTGCTCGCGCCGCCTGCACTCAGCTGTTCAACAGCTACTGCCCCAATTGCTCGAGCATCTGCTTTCCTCGCGGATGATCTGGGTGCTGCTTCATCAAATCACGCAGAACGGCGCGGGCCTTGTCTCGCGCGCCTTCGATAGCGTAAAGGCGGGCGAGATTCAGGTACGCCTGGTCAAACCCCGGGGCGATCTGGATGCAGTGCTCAAAACTGGAAACAGCCTGGTCGCGCCGGTTGGTGACCAGGTAGAGGATTCCGAGGTTGTTCAACGCCTCGGGATAGGCCGGGCGGGCCTTCAGGGCGCGCTGCAAATATTCATACGCTTTGTCGGTGTCATTGTTCTGCGCGAACACCATCCCAAGGCTGTAGTTCGCTTCCGGATCCTCGGGCGCGACTTCGAGTGCATGCTGCAACACCGGGCGGGCATCGTCCCAGCGCTTCGCGAGGCGGTAAGCGTTGCCGAGATTATCGAGTGACAGGAGATGCCGTGGATTGATTTTCAGCGCCTGCAGAAAATTGTAGATGGCGTCGTCAATGCGATTTTCGCGCGTCGCGATGACTCCGAGGTTGTTCCACGCGTCGGGAATAGTGTCCGGATAAGCCGGTTGCAGCTTCACACATCGCTCAAACATTTCGCGCGCAGCGGCATTCTTGTTTTGGTTCAAATAGACGCTGCCGATGCCGTAGACGGCCTCGGCACTTGTGGGATCGTCGCCCAGAGCCTGCTGGAAGGCGACTGCAGCTTGATCCAGATATCCACGCTGAAAGAACAAGGCCCCAGTCGAGAGATGGTTGCGCCCGAACTCAAGCGAGTATTTTGTGCTCGGAAATGGCAAAGCTCGCGCCAGTCGTTCAGTGTCGGTCTGCGGAATTTGCCGGGAATCCTGGTTCACGTGCTCGGGATCGATGATGCCTTGATAAACCTTCACGATGGAGCCATCGCCGTTGATCAAGAATGAAGTGGGCAGCGTCAGATCGCGATGTCGGTCGAACAGTTGCCGGTAGATGATGTTGTAGACCGCGGCCACTTCATCGGAGCCGCGGAGAATCGGAACCGAGAAGCGCCGTTGCTGAAGGAAAGACGCGAGGCTCTCGTTCTCCGGCTGCTGAGGCCGTGAGTTCACCTCGGGCGCAGTCGCGACGGACAGACTGTCCACGTTGATGCACAGAGTCTGCACGCCGTCGGCAAGCCAGCGCGAGTGATTCTTTTCGAGTAATGCAAGGTTGTCGCGGCAGTCCTGCGATTTTGTGGTCCATAAATTCAGCAGGACCGGCTGACCCTTCGCTTGAGAAAGCGATCGAGTCTGTCCCGCTTGATCGTTCAACGAGAAATCAGGGGCCGGAACAGGTGCCAGCAGCCAGGTTTCGACTTGTGTGGGCAGTATCTCCTCAGCCGCGGGTGGATTCGGTGCGACAGGGGCCGGTTTTGCGGTTGGCCGAAACGGCTCGAGGCGTGAAGGATCCGAACCTTCTTCAACCCAGACTCGATGATTCGTGGGCAGATTTTTCAGTTGCTGCACCAGGCCGCTGGGCCAACGAATGGTTGCGCTTACGGCTCCCTTAGCGTCCCCCAAACCGAAGAAGACATCTTTGCTGTGCTGGCAGAGAAATCCTGAACCACCTTGCAGCATGCGGGTCTGCTTCCCCACTGAAGTCTCGATCGTGATTGAAGCTCCAATCGCATCTCGATTGCTTTTCGTGCCTTTCAGACGAAACGAGATCGATGGCGGGAGATCCTGCAGGACGTTTTTCACGATCCTCACCTGCGGCGCGTTGCGATTCTTGAGGAAGATTTCGAGCCGCCCATCGTGGTCGAAGTCTGACAACGCGAAGGAGCGGCCGTCTTCGATGTAGTCGAGGCCAATTGCCGCTGACACGTCGGAGAATGTTCCGTCCCCATTGTTCGCGTAGAAGACATTGCGCTCGTAGCCGCTCCAGGAGCCATCGGAGCGGATGAGTTCGTTGATGGCATTCCATCCTTGCTCGTAATCGTGAGCGGAGCCAGCCTGATCGGGAGAATTGGCGATCACCTGCCGCCAGAAAAAGCTGTTCAGGTCATAACGCGATGGGCCAGAGACCATGCCGTTTACGACATAAAGATCGGCGAAGCCGTCGTGGTCGAAATCAAAGGAGTCGGCGGACCATGACCATCGCCCGACACCAACGCCAGCGGCAGCCGTAGCGTCTTCGAACTTCGTTTCGCGATTGCGCAGGAGCGAGTTGCCCATAGCATGCTTCTGGTACAGTGCGCGGACGTCGGGGGGGGAACCTGGCTTGAACGCGTCGAGCATCGACACACGAACTCCGGAGGCAGTCCACATATTCGCTACATAGATATCCTCGGCGCCGTCGTTGTCGTCATCGAACCAACTGACACTCATGCCGGCGCCAATGTCTTCGGCGCCCATTTGCCGCGCAACGTCGGTGAAAGTTCCGTCGCCATTGTTGCGATACAGATTCTTGCGGCCAAAATCGTTCACGACGTAAAGGTCAGGCCAGCCATCGCGGTTGAAGTCGCCCCACCCGCAGCAAAAGCTGTACCGCGTATTGTTCTTGTCGAGTCCCGATGCCGCCGTCACGTCGCGAAAGGTTCCGTCGCGATGGTTGCGCATCATGAAGTTGGGCGGGCCGTTTTCGGCGTCGTGGTACGGCGACGGATATTTGTACTGATCGGTGCCCTGATAGTAGGAGTAGAGGCAGAAATAGATGTCGAGCCATCCATCGCGATCGTAGTCGGCTACCGCTGCGCCGGTGAAGGTTCCCTGAGGCGAAGCGGCGAATTGAAAAGCATCCGCCTTTTGCTGGAACTTGCCATCACCCTGATTCAGGAATAGAAGTGGTCCGTTATTTCGGACGAGAATCACGTCCTGGCGACCGTCGTTGTCGAAGTCGGCGAAAAGGGCACACACCGTGTTTTCCAGGATCCCCAGGCCGGAGGCCTCGGTGATGTCCTCAAATGTGCCGTCTCCGCGATTGCGGTAGAGGCGATTGGGAAGGCCGGCCGTCTGGCAGACGTAGAGATCGTCAAAGCCGTCGTTGTCGATATCGGCAACTGAGACGCCGTTGTGTCCATAGATGTCGATGCCCGCAGCGCCATCGATAACGGTGCGCCAGTAATCGGTGCCATGCAGAAGTTGTGCTGCGTAGGAAGAATTGTCGCCGATCGCAGCCGCCGTAACGTCAACATAAACCGGTGACGTAGAGCGCGCCCGCGTCTCGTCGATCACTCGCCAGCGGGATACGCGCAATTCGCCTGAGTTGGATAGTTCCCAGATCAGGTGCCAGTTTCCTACCCGTTGCTCGCGGTGGAAAGCTTGTCCCGAGCCTGCGATCTCGAAGCGGATGCGCGTCTCCACTTGCTTTGGAACCTTAGCCTCTGCACTCGGCACCGCTGCGATGTTTGTAATCTGGAACTCGGCAGTATCGATCGTACGAAGGGGATCTAGCGCCGATTGCCAGTTGCGCATGAAGGCATCGCGGTTCAATGTGGCGTCGCTGGCAAAGACATTTTTCTGCACCCGGAGTGCAGCAGAAGTTCGCATAACACGCGACTCGATTGGCTGGGCCGATGCTCCCAGGAAACCGGGGCCCAGACTGGCTGAGATCGGCTCGGAGTCGTGCACAGAACGTCGCAACGCAGCACTCCATCTGCGCAGAATCTTTTCAATCCGATCGGCATAAACTTCGGTGGGAAAGCGATCCCGCTCCGGACTTACTTTCAAAAGCGTGGCATCCAGCGGCCGCTCTGAAAGGTAATGAGGCTGCAGGTGGTACGCGCTTGCGGTTGAGGCAGGATTTTCTGCGGCGAGACGTCCGGCGCCTGGAACGCGTCTCCATAAGGTGGCGGGGATGAAAGTAGCTCCGGTGACCTGGCAGAACCGGGATAGAAAATCGCGACGGCTCAGTTCGAGTCGAAAGCGCCGCTCTGCCCGGCTCAGAGGAATTTCTCCCGTGAAGTCACGTGTAGGGCGAAGCTAACATCGGTGCGGGACACGGTCAAGGCGGGCGGACGTAAGCCTAGTCTAGTGGGATCCGCGTTTCACCAGGACACCATTAATCCAAGTGGCGTCGGCGGCAGGCATCCCATCCATTGCGGAAGTGGCTGACCGGCCGATGGTCTTGGCGGAATTCAGCGGAATGGCCTTGATGATCTTGTAATCGCGGTACTCGATGGAGAGAGTCGCCTTGCCACCGAGCCGGATGAAGCTCTCAGTGTGGTTCTCGGCGGGAAGCCAGAAATCGTCGACCTTCTTGTAGCGATGCGCGATGTCCGTCTTCTTGATCCAAAGGGAGGGATTCTTGCCGGGCTCTCCCTCAATGCGCGCGACAGCGAAATCCCTGGCATCGACCCAAATCTTCCCGCGGTAGAGAAACTTGTTCCGGTTTTTGGGAATGAGATTGAGAACGTATTGCGCTCCCTCGGGACTGTTCACCAATCCGGCCAGCTCGAAATCGTAGTTCCTGCGGGTGAGCGCCGTATCGGTTCGGTTATCGCCCTTCGCGGCTTCCTGCTCGCCTTCCAGCAGCTTCCTGAATATGTGGTCGATGACGAATTTCGATCCCGTCTCAGAAACGACGGTGAACTGCTTCGAGTTGGGCGCTTGAAAACGGACTTTCACGACCATTTCAGCGTCTCGATCGCTGGGAAAACCGCGGTATTCCATGCGGTATACACGTGTGCCTTCAAACTGCTCGAGCGCCGCGGCCCGCTGCGCGTTTCTTTGTTCCAGATTCGTGAGGATTTGGTCGAGAGTCAGCCGGGCAGCCCCTGCGGGAGCTGCATTTTCAGCAGGTTGCTGCGCCATCAGGCAGGTAGTCGTACAGAGCGCGATCACAATTGAGATTCCCCGCACAGCGCTCATCGAGACGTACCCTGTCTTGGTCACGAGCCTTTGGATGCGAAGCAGGGCTGGCCGGCTGCCCACAAAAGATTTGCAGGCCAATCGCCGGTATGTGGCCCTCTGGTAACTAGCACAATTGGACTGTGGCCAGAATACCAAGGAACAACACGCAACGTGGGTCAGGCACGTCGCTTCAGGTCACACTCCTGTAATATCTCTCATTAAGGTTCACGTGCCGTGACTCAGGACGATAGTAGTCCAGCAAGACGAGTTTGTGGCAAGCAAATAAGCGAGAAAGAAGCGAATGTTGCGTCCTCCTGTCAGTTACGACTCTACCGCGGAGTCCCTTGCCGATCGGTTCGAGCAGGCGCATGGGACGCATCCGCTCATTTTCCGGGCTCCCGGCCGTGTCAATCTGATTGGGGAACATACCGACTATAACGACGGCTTCGTGATGCCGGCGGCGATTGGCTTCTATACGTGGGTGGCGGCCAGCCAGCGTGCAGATCGGAACCTTCACATCCACTCCGACGAATTCTCAGAAACACTGACGTTATCCTTGGACGAGCTGGCGGGTCCGCCACGACATCACTGGTCGGACTTCGTGCGCGGGGTCGCGGCTGTGTTGCAGAGTAGCGGCCAGCATCTTTCAGGCGCCAACCTGATGATCGAGGGCCAGGTACCGATCGGAGCCGGATTAAGTTCCTCGGCTTCGCTCGAAGTGGCATCTGCGCTGGCGCTTCTCAGCGCTGCCCGGTCAGAAGTTGCGCCATTTGAACTGGTCAAGATTTGCCAGAGGGCCGAGCATGAGTACGTCGGTACACGCTGCGGAATCATGGACCAGTTCATTGCTGTTTTTGGCCAGTCCGGCCACGCCCTGATGCTGGATTGCCGGACTCTGGATTCCGAGTCTCTGACAATTCCCGCCAACGCGCGTCTGGTGATCTGCAACAGCATGGTGAAACACAATCTTGCCGGTGGCGAGTACAACAACCGGCGCGCCGACTGTGAGACCGGAGTCAGCATCCTGCGGAAGAGCTTGCCGCAAGTGCGCGCTCTGCGGGATGTCACGCTCGCCCAACTGGAAGCGCACCGCAAAGAATTGCCGGAGGTGGTGTACCGGCGATGCCGGCACGTGATCAGCGAAAACCAGCGAGTGCTGGATGCTGCGAGCGCTCTTCGCTCCGGCGATCTGGATGGCTTCGGGCAACTCATGTATGCATCGCATCGAAGCTTGCGCGACGATTATGAAGTCAGCTGCAGTGAATTGGATCTGCTCGTCGAGATCGCGTCGAAGGGACAGGGCGTCTACGGGTCGCGGATGACCGGGGGCGGATTCGGCGGCTGCACAATTACGCTTGTGGAATCGGGAGCTGTCGAAGAATTCCAGGAAACGATTTCGCGGAAATATAAGGATGAAACCGGAATTGCGGCCCCGGTCTATGTATGTTCAGCGGCGCAGGGCGCGGGCGCTTGGCCGACTCCGAACTGAACCTCGCTTCCCGGACTAGCTAGACATCCCGCTCGGAGCATTTTTCACTGCAGTCAACGAACGAGCCTTTCTTATCTCCACATTCACATCAAGTGACACGTACGGGCGCTTTTTATATGCGCTCAATCTGCTTTTCACTATCGTAAAAACAAGAGAGGGGTGGATCGCGCTCATTACTTGACTGTATGCGGAGAATTCTACTTCCTGTCGACTTGATGCTGGCAGCGCGTACAGCAGTTTCAGCACAGATTCCCGACCTATGAAGTTTGGAGATAGCGACATGGACAGCACAGCGGCGGACCTGGATCGTCCCAAGGCAGCGGAGACTACCGCCCGTAACACGAATTCTGACATCGTTGCAGAGAGCCTGAAGCCGTTTTCGATTGGCGAGAAACTCCGGACGCTGCGCCTCAGGAAGAAACTCGGCCTTGTGGAACTTGGTAAACACACGGGATTCTCAGCGGCGCTGCTTTCAAAGCTGGAGCGCGGGAAGTTGTATCCCACGCTGCCGACATTGGTGCGGATTTCTGCGGTATTCAACGTCGGTCTGGAATACTTCTTCAATGACGAAAGAAAGCGGCACGTGGTGGCACTGGTGCGCAAGGAAGACCGGCAGCGCTTTCCTGAGCGGCCCGGGACGAGCGACGTTTCCTACTACTTCGAGGCTCTGGACTATCCTACGAATTCACGGAAGTTAAGCTCGTATTTCGCTGAGTTCCAGAACATTGCCCGGGAGAAACTGAAGCCCCACACGCATGCCGGGGTGGAACTTCTGTATGCGTTGTCGGGGACATTGATCGTAACCATCGGAAGCGAGCCGCATCGGCTGTTAGCGGGAGACTCGCTGTACTTTGATTCGAGCGTTCCTCACACATACTGGAAGGCGGACGACGGACACTGTTCAGCTCTGGTTGTGACTACGGGGTAGGATCTGCGCCGCGTTCGGGCGGGGAACCTGTAGAAGGATACCCGGCCACTCCCAATCATTCTTTCGCGCAGCCTCTACGCATGGCCGGAGGATGTCACCTGCCAGCGTTCGACGAAGTACTCGGCGGCGATTGCCCAAGGACATTCTGCCTGGTGCTCTTGAAGGTCGCTGAGTGCACGCTGCAGACTGCCGTACTTTCTTACCGCGATTTGGGTGCTGACCTGAAAAAACGCGGCTGAACGAGCCTCCTGGTACTGATCGTTGCGCCGTTCATAAATCCGATAGAGATTGCGACATTCTGAGCAATTCATCGATGACACCGTCCTCGCCGGTCAGGCGCTGGCGTTTCCGCAGCGTTGACTCTCCCGCGCTGTTTCATGCCTTAAGTTAAGGTGGGGCAGCTTACAGGCTGAGCATGCTCGGGGAGGACTGTCCCGCCTCTGCCCCACTTAGGATGAATGTATCTTTGGCCAAGGGCGGGGAAACCGCAATAGGCAAAAGTGCTCAATGTGAGAAGGGAAAGATACGCACAGATATTGCGGACAGACGAGCATCAATCCGAGCTCGGGCTCTCGATTTCGACCGTACGCGGCTCTTTGGCGGAGCCGGTCAACCATCGATCGGGAAACATTTCGCGATATTCGAGAGGAATGACTGCCGTGAACTTTGCGCCATGTTCATCGCTCTTGATTTCCAGCTTCCCACCGACGAAAGCGATCCGTTCGTGCATACCTGAAACTCCGACTCCCGCAGCCATTCCGTTCGATTCGCGAATTTCATTGAGCAACGCGGGCGCTATACCATGGCCTGAATCAGCAACGGACGCTTCGATCGCTGGACGTTTTAGCCGGAATTGAACCGAAGCCGTTTTGCTGCCGGAGTGCCGATGCACATTCGCCAGCGCTTCTTGCACGAACCTATAGAGAGCCATTTGCTGGTTGTTGTCGAGCTTCTCGGATTCGAGTTGCCTGGCGATCTTGAGGTCAACCTCGAGTCCGCTTCTTTCGCGAAATTCCTGAACAAACATTCGCAGCGCCGCCCACAGCCCAAGTTCATTCAACATCGGCGGATGCAACAGATACGAAAAGGTCCGGATCTCACGCGCGACCTGCTTTGCCAGAGCCAGCGATTCCGCAATCTGATTTCTTGCTTTCTCGGGGATCTCAAGGGCCGAGGCCTTCAGGGCACCGAGATTTAAAGTAAGAGCGGTTAGCTCCTGCGATGTGGAGTCGTGTACTTCCCGCGCAATTCGGCGTTGCTCTTCCTCTTGAATGCGCAGCAGCCGCCTCGACATTTGCAGCAGCGTGTATTCGGCAATCTCCTGTGAAGTGATGTCTTCGACCATGGCAACGCAATAGCGCACTTCCCCGCTCTCGGCGCGAAGCGCGGAGACAGTCAATCGTGCAGACCGCACTTCCCCGTCTTTGCGGATGTAACGCTTCTTCACCTGGTATCGGTCCAGTTTGCCGTCGAGCACATCCTGATAGAGCGAGCGATTCTCGTTGACATCGTCCGGATGAGTGACATCGGCAAAAGTCAGATGAGGCAATTCCCTCTCGTCGTAGCCCAACATGAGGCGGAAGGCGGGATTGCTGCGAAGCAGGTAGCCGGCGGGGTCGACCAGCACCATTCCGATCGCCGCATGCTCAAAGATGATGTGGAATTCCTCTTCGCTGCGGCGGAGCGCCTCTTCCGCGGACTTCCGACCGGTGATATCCATGGTGACACCGATCAAGCGGAGCGGTTGGCCTGCATCATCGAACAGAATCCGTCCGCGAGACTCAACCCAACGAATCTCCGAGTCGACGCGGCGTAGAATCCGATACTCGGCAATCGACTCGCCGGTCTTCAATGTATCGGCGAAGCTCTGCTGCGCAAACTCCCGATCCTCGGGATAGATCAACGACACCCAATCTTCGTGCCGCCCCACCAACGTGCCGGGGGGCAAGCCAAACAGATCTGCCATTTCGGCCGACCACACGACTTTACGGGTTCGCAGGTCCAATTCGAAGCAACCGAGCTGGGCGGCGTGCTGCGCCTGGGCAAGCAACTCTCGGCCGGACCGTAACTCCTCTTCTACCTCTTTTTGTTGCGTGATGTCGGTCAGAGTCGTAATCACCTGAGAAACGGTTCCGTCGGCGCGAAGCAAGGGCCACGCGCTGGTAAGGATCCAGCGCAGCTCCCCGGTGGCACGATCCAGGCTTCGCATCACCTCGTTCAAGACCGGCTTACCGGTGGCGATGGCCTTCTGGCTGGGCCGTTCGCTCGTCGGACACGGCGTTCCATTCTCGTACATCACAGCGATGCTAGGATCGTTCAACTTCAACGCGGCGGCCTTCTCCTCAGTCAGCCCCGTGATCTCAAGAAATCTCTGGTTGAAGATTCGAATGGTGGAACTCTCATCGAGCACCGCGATTCCGACAGGAGCGGCGGCGACCACTGAGCGAAAGCGTTCTTCGCTGGCCCGCAAGGCGCCGTAAAGAGTATCGAGACGTTGAGCGGCGTCGTTGAAGGCTTTCGCCAGAGTAGCGAGTTCATCGATCCCGTCGACGGCAACTTGATGGCGGAAATCTCCCAGGGCGAGAGCGTGAGCGCCCGCATCCAGGAGTGCGAGCGGCCGCGTAATACTGCGGGTTACCACGGTGCCCAGGATCCCAGCCACCAACAACGCCAGAAACGCGGCGAGAATATGCATCGCGAATACCCGTCGCTCAAGACGTCCAATGCTTTGCTGCGCCTCCGCTGTCTCTTCCGTGACTTCAGAATCGACCTTTTCCACCAATTGCGAAGTCAGCGAACTGAGCGGAGCAACCTGATTCTGAACGCGAAGGCGGACGGCCGGCCAGTCTCCCGCATTGGCAAGGTCGGTCAGAGCGTCGATCTGCCCAGGCAGAGAGCTCTGGATTGTTTCGAGTGTACTCAGCATGGTGCGGTCGCGGGAGGTTCCGGACCGGCGACGCAGCGCGCGATTCGCCTCCTCGACTTGATCGAGGAAACGGCTTCGCATCTCACTGGCCTTGATGGCGAAATTCTTGGCGTCCCCAGCGGCCGCCAAATCCTGCAACTCGTTACGCAAATTTAGTAAGTCTGCGTGAACGCGGAGCACAGCACGAGACTCCTGATCCAACTGGTGCATCCGCTCTTCCTGGGACCGGACCCTGTCAAATTGCCAAAGAGTGAAAGCATGACTCGCAATCATCAGCAGGACGATGGTGGCGAAGCATAGGGTGAGACGGACTCCGATTCTGAGCTGGCTGGGATGGCCCCGGCGTCGAAACGCGGTCGCGACAGACAGGCTGCGTAACCATTGGAATCTGAGAGTCGCGCTAATTCCCATGGTTGAGCCTCTTGTCGTCGCTTGCGGATTCGCTCGCGGGAGAATGTGCGGGAAATCCGGTGATGCGAACAAGTTCTTTTTCCAGATCGGCGACCGCTTCGCTGGCGCCCTTTTCCTTCTTCAGGACGGAATGCACCGCGTTGAAATAGGCCGCGGAAACCTGCGCATAGTTCGAACCTGTAATCGTCGACGGACGCACCGCCACCCCGTGCTCAAGGATTCGCTCGAGCTCTGCAAAATGTGGCCGCGCCCCGAGCACCTCGGGGACGGTGTAGAGATCAGGCATCACAGGAGGTTGCGAGGTCGCCGACGCGCGCGCCAGTTCCACGTCGCGGCGGCACAGAAATCGAACCAGTGCGGTCGCCTCCTTGGCATGGCGGCTATTGCGGTACACACTCAAGCTGGCGCCCCCGAGAGTGGCCGTATGTCCGGCGCGACCGGCCGGCAGAAGAGACGCGCCAAACCTGCCATTGATTCCGGAGTTTTCGCTAGTCACATACGAGGTAGGCCAATTCCGCATGAAGGCGGCGTTGCCCGATCGCCATACGTTCAGGGCGTCCCACTCGCGATAGGCAGTCACACTGGGAGGAGAGATGGAACCAATCCAACCGGCGGCTCTCTGCCAGGCGCGAATTGTTGCTGGATTGTTTACCGTGATGGTCTTGTCGTTGTCGATGATCCGCCCGCCCCCTTCGGAAGCCTGCCACTCCAGGGCATTGCAAGTCAGAGCTTCGGAGGCAGCGCCCTCCCATACATATCCCCAGAAATCCTTCTTGCCTTTGGATCGTTCTCCCTTCTGAATGCGGGCGGCCATACGTTCCAGTTCGTCCCAGGTAGAAGGAGGCGCGCGGTAGCCATATTCACGCAAGAGATCTGTGCGATAGAAGAGCAGGCCAGCGTCGGCATGATAGGGCATCGACAACAACTTGCCGTTCACCGTGTCATTGGCGGCCAGCATCGGGAAATCGCCAGTCGTGTCGGCAAGATATGGACTTAGATCGAGCGAGTATTCAGCCGTAAGCGCCGGCCAGATGACGTCGATGGCAAACACGTCGGGGGCGTCCGTAGGATTTTGCAGGAGCTTTCGCCACAGCGCCAACTGATCGATCGCCGTTTCAGGGGCTGGAAGGTCTTTGACGCGAATTCCGGTCTCCCGTGTGAACTCATCTTCCTCATGCATTCGCCATGCTATGAACTCTTGGTCAAGCCAGCCGGGATCGAGCAAGGTGATGGTGACAGGAGATGCAGGCTGCGCAGTATCCCGGCAGGCTTCCAGTCCGATGACGAGGAACATTGCGGCCAAGCCGAGCACGGCTTGAGCTCGACGGCTGAAAATGCAGTCTCGAATTGTCTTGAGCGCGAAGAGGAAACGCCGGCACCTCATGATCAGCCCCTCACTGCCGGCCCAAATTAGGCCGATTCTATCACCGCCTTGAACTTGGATAGAGAGCTTCCGCAAACCGTGGATTTGCACCCTGAGAGTAAAATATCCGCAGACTTGCCGAGGCCTGTACCGGACAACGCCGCAACTCAGCTGTAAAGGGGAGAGTTCGGCCACCGTCAGCCGGGACGGGAGGGGGCGGCGTGCACCACATAAGCATTCTGATCGCAGACGACCACGCAGTCGTTCGCCGCGGATTGCGCGCACTTCTCGAGACTCAGTCCAACTGGAAAGTGGTAGCAGAAGCCAGTAATGGGCGCGAAGCCGTTGAGAAAGCGGCCGAACTCAATCCTCAAGTTGTCATTCTCGACGTCGGGATGCCCAAGCTGAACGGGCTGGACGCGGCCACACTGATCTTCAAGGCCAATCCTAAGACACGCATTCTGATGCTGACCATGCACGCCGCCGAGGCTCTGATTCAGCGAACGCTTCAGGCCGGCGCGAGCGGGTATGTGCTCAAGTCTGATGCGGAAAGGGATCTGATTACCGCAGTTGAGGCGATCCTCCGCAACAAAATGTTCTTCACTGAGGCGGCGTCGTCGGTGGTTCTTGAGCATATGCGCGCAGGTCATAAGAAGAAGGCCCTCGCTCCTGACGGTGACCGCCTGAGCGTCCGTGAACGCGAGGTGGTTCAGTTACTCGCCGAGGGCAAGAGCAACAAGGAAATCGGCGCATCCTTGAATATCAGCAAGCGAACGGTCGACCATCATCGAGCCCGGATCATGGGCAAGCTGCATGTGCAATCCGTCGGCGAACTGGTGCTCTATGCCGTCCGCAACAAAATCGTTGAACCCTAGCAATCTGCCTACTGCAGCGCCGCGCGAATCTTCGATAAGAGAACGTGCCTGGTGAAAGGCTTCTCCACCAGCATGATTTCGTTTTCGGCGACGCGGTAACGCGCAATCAGGTCTCCAGCGTATCCAGACATCAGCAGAACTTTCATCCTGGGACGAAGCTTTCGCAGCTCGGTCGAGAGCTCGATGCCACTCATCCCAGGCATGAGCATGTCGGTCAAGACCAGATCAATGTGCTCCTCACAACTCCTTGCCAGCTGAAGCGCGGCGGCGCCGCTCGCAGCTTGCAGAACCTTGTACCCCGATCCTTCCAGAAGAGCCGTAATCAGCTTGCGTAGTGCCTCGTCGTCTTCGACCACGAGCAGGACTTCGGTCCCGATTACGAGATCGAGCGCCGGTGGCCCTTCCAGGGCTTTCTGCTCACCGTGGAGTTGCTCGGGGAAATAGATTTTGAAGGCCGTGCCGCGCCCGGGCTCGCTGTAGACCCATATGTATCCGTTGCTTTGCTTCACGATGCCGTAGACGGTGGAAAGACCGAGCCCCGTGCCCTGGCCCGGTCCCTTGGTTGTGAAGAAAGGCTCGAAGATCTGCGCCACCGTTTTTTCATCCATGCCGCAACCCGTATCGCTGACCGACAGCATTACGTAGCGACCGGGACGCACCGACAAATGCGAATCGACGTAGCCATCCTGGAGATCGACGCTGGATGTCTCGATCGCGATGACTCCGCCCTGCGGCATGGCATCGCGCGCATTCACGACCAGATTCATCAGAATCTGCTCGATCTGCCCGAGATCGGCCTTGATGTTGCCTACTGAGCCTGCCTGGAAAGAAAGAGAAATGTCTTCCCCGATCAGGCGCAGCAGCATCCGCATCAAATTGTTCACCACTCCGTTCAGATCAAGGACTCTCGGATAGAGAACCTGCTGACGGCTAAAGGCAAGCAATTGCCGCGTGAGCGAGGCTGCGCGTTCCGCGGCGAACTTGATTTCACCGAGATGTTTCGAAACTCCATGGCTTGAGCCAAGACGATACGCCGCGAGTTCGCTGTACCCAATGATCACGGTGAGGATGTTGTTGAAGTCGTGTGCCACACCCCCTGCCAGCCGGCCTACGGCTCCCATTCTTTGGGCCTGCCGCAACTGGTTCTCCAGGCGCCGGGCCTCGGTTACATCCTGAGTCACTGCCAGCATGCACGACACTCCGTCAACATCAATGATCTCCGCTGAGACATTGGTTTCGCGGACATCGCCGGCACGCGTCTTGAGTCGAACGTGCAACCCCTTGCTGACCGTCGAGCTGCTGAGAGCCTTCAGCAATCGATCACGATCCTCGGGGTCGACCCAAACGGCGAGCTCCGTGGCCGTGCGGCCAATGACATCTCGCCGCTCGTAGCCCAGCATTTGAAGGAATGCATGATTCACATCCAGGTAGCGGCCTTCTGAAAGTGTGCTGATCGTGATAGAGAGCGGACTCGACCGAAACGCTTTGGCAAACAGCGTCTGGCGATAGCGGCCATGCCTTCGGAGCAGGATATAAACCAAGGAGATCAGTCCCAGGTTGAGCCCGTAGGAGGCCAGCAGTCCAAGATTGGCGCTGGATGCGATGCGCTCTTGAAGGGGCGACAGAGCCAGACGCGGTGGCACGTGTTGCGTCTGTTCCGAAGTCTGCCAACTGCCGACGCCGGCTGCCGCGGAGGAAGAGCGCGAAAAGAAACTTAGCCACATGCCCGTGCCAGCTGACAGGAACATGAGCAGCATCAGCGTCGTCACTAATCTTGCACTCGAAGACAACTGCAACCATCCTTGCCGAACGTATGGAGGATGCCAAATCGTTATGGCGGTGATTTACGGTCGCTCAGTCTGGAGAAGTTGGCAATCTGTAGAAATGCCTAAAGGGTATGGTGTCGAATACCGATAGAAATTTGAGGCTTTGGAACGGACCCGCGCAAAGAAGTAGGTTATGCGGCTTACGCTCGGCGACTACAAAGGGTTTACCCGGTGTAGAGCTGGAATGGCGCCCAATAAAAAGGATTGTGGAAAGAAGTGGTTCGCAATAGTGAAAGCTTGGCGGCTCGGAGAGCTGCGTCGGGAGTCGCTCCTGTGGCAAGCTCGGCGTAGAAGCGCTCCATCAACTGATCGGTGGACGCGTCCGTCACCTCCCACAGTGCAGCAATGACGTTGTGAGCGCCAGCGCGCAGGAATGCCCAGGCCAGTCCCACGAGACCTTCTCCGGAATATTCGCGCTCGCCTGAACCGTAGCAAGCTGAGATCGTGACCAGATCGGCTTGCAAGTGATGCTGAATAATGTCGCGAGCATACAGCTTGAACGAGTCGGGATTGCCGGCTTCTTTCGACAACACGATGGCCGAGTCGAGCGGGCTGAGGCGGCTGGCCGTTCCATGCGCAACGAAATGGATGTCTGAATACTGTTCCGGATGCCCCTGCAGGTAGGCTGTGGGGGTAGCCTGCTCACGCTGGTACACGCGTTGCTCTGCCGGGAAATACTTCTCGACGCTCGCCATCTGGTCAGCCGCTTTGGGCAGTTCCGGATAGTCTTTGCTCGCAGCGACGCTGTCACCCATCAGAAGAAGCTTTCGCGATCGTGTCTCTTTGCGGGTGAGAGAAGCAGCCAGCACGCGCAGTGAACTACTGTTCACCACGTCAGCATCTTCGATCCAGTAGTGGGGCGTTGGCGAAGGCACAACCAGCGTCTCGAAGTTCAGACTGTGGAGAGCACCGTCGGGGAGGATAAACACTTTCGCATCTTTCGCCAGCAAGGATTCCGCAGGGGCAATGAGCATGTGGTACAGCGCACGCCCGTCCTCGCCGGACAGAATATCTTGCGGACCAGTGAGAGCCGCGCGGTAGCGCCGCACTGCCGCCTCGATTTCGGAGCCCGGAGGCAGGGTGAACAGCGTAGTTTTCTGCGGCGTGATCGCCCACAAATACGACTGCTTTTCGCCCAGCCAGTAGAAGAGCAAGACCCCTTTGGCTTGGCGGGCAATCTCGCGGGGATTCAGAGCTGGAGGTCCGGGACTTCCAGATTTCGAGGACACCTTCGACAACACGCCCAGACCCTCTGACAGAGTGCGAGCCCGGCTGTACTCGGCCCAGCGGAGAGCATCGTCGTTCTTGCCGCCCGCGACTAAGAAATGGATGTAGTCGTCGTAAATACGGCTGGCATTCGTCAGGAACGAGAGCTGAAAGTCCTCACGGCGCACGGAAGAGCGCGCTGCTTCGAACGTTGCCAGAGCTTCGCGATATTCGCGGTCGGCGGCGTCGGGTTGCTTCTCACCTTCATAGAGCTGCGCGAACGCGTGTTGTGCCTCCCACTTAAGAAAGACAGGACACCCGGGATCGTGCTCGATGGCGCCGAAAGTCTGCTGTGCCTTTGCCGCGTCGCCCCGCCGCGCCGCAACCTGTCCCTGAACAAGCATGGGGTAGAGTTCATCCACGTGATTGCCACTTTTCCGCGCAATCTCCCGTGCCTGCTCGGCATAGTCGTTTGCCTTGTTCGCGTCGCCCATCTGCAAAGCCAGGCGCGCTAACACGCGGAGGGCGTTGTACACGTCTTGCTCTGCCTTGATGTTCTTGGCAATTTCAAGGCTCCGCCGAAAAGAATCAGCCGCCAGATCGAATTTCTGTCGGTCCATGTCGATGTAACCGAGGTTCGTGAGCAGGTTCTCCTGATCGAAAAAATCTCCGCGTTCGGCTGCCGCTTTCTCCGCCAGGGTCGAGAATTCGAGAGCCGTTTCGGAGTCGCCGAGTCTGTAGTAAGCCCAACCTACATTGCCCTGAGTCACGAGTTGAACGACTTTTGCGTCTACCTTACCGGCCGCTGCGTATCCCTCATTTGATCGGTCGATGGCTTCATCGAACCGACCTTGTGAAAGGAACTCCGCTCCTAAATTCAGAAGAGAGGTGGACTCAAGATAGGTGTCTTGGTGGGAACGCGCAAACGCCAGGCTCAGTTCGTAATACCGCTCTGCGGAAGCCGATTTCGCCGTCTCACTAGCGAGCAGCCCTCTGGCTTGAAGCAGGTCTCCGCAGCCGACAACTGCTGCTGCATTTTCGCACGATTCGGCTGCCTTACTGAGAGCGCTCTCAGCAGCGGTGAAGTTGTGGATTTGAACGTTGGCGGCTCCGATTAGGGCCAATGTTGAAACCCCCAATTCCGAATCATTAGGAGGTAGCGGCTCAGATTTGAGGAGCTTTAGGACATCTTCGAACAATCCTTGCGCCAGTTCTGCTTTTGCTTCAAGAGTTTTGAATTTCCAGGCCCATTGTGGATTTGAGTTTCGGTACTTCTCAAAGCCGTGTTCTGCTTCGTCTTGGGCTTGTTGAAGATCGCCGTGAAGAAAAGCTAAGTTGGCGTGATCGAAGGTCAGCTGCGGGGACTCCCGAGGACGGCACGAGAGCGTCCCCGCAGCCAAGACTAGCAACAAAAGTGACTTTAAGGATGGTGGTGGCCATTTGCTACTGCGGATGCGGTTGAGACGGTGCCGTGTCCGACACATCCGAGCTTCGTCTTGATCCCCGTCAGCTCGAAGTAGACGTTCGGCCTGCTGGAGCCCTCGTACATCCTCTCGCCCACTTCGATCTCTCCCAGCGCCACAAAGCCAAAGTTCGGGATCACGATGATGTTCCCGAAGGTTTGCACTCCGGGGATCGGAATCTCGCCGATGCTCTCGACCAGGGAACATGTAATGGGCTCGTGGCAGCCTTGCTCATCCTCATTGCAAGTACTGATGAGCTTGTGGATGTGGGCGAGTTTCTTATCGTACTTCTCCTTCAACTCTTTGGGAAGACCGTCCGCCTTGGCAATCAGTTGGGTTTGCTCCTCCACAGTGGTGAGGAACGTGGAATCCTGCAGGTAGGAGCGGCCGTTGGCCGGCCGATCTCCGCAAATTCCGAAGTTGAGGGTCAATGTGACTGGCAGGCCGCTGACCTGGAAGTTCCTGAACTGCGTTCCCAGGAAGGTCACATGCGGTACATGGCCATTCTCGTAGGGATGATCGGTAGAAACCTGCGATACAACACGGTCGGCGGTGATGACCTCGAAAACATTCAGGCCTTCTATGACCGAGGACGAGAGAGTGACCCATCCATTATTTTTCAGGCTGCGGGCTCCCGACACGCGGGTGTGGCCCTTGGTAAAGGTAACCAACCCCTCGATGCTGACTTCTTCGGCGAAGCGTGTAAGGTGACCACCCCTGCGGTCCTTTAATGTCACCGGCGCGTGCCGTTCAATCTTCTGCTCGATGGGACGCTGCAAATGCCCACTGAGCACATGGGCTTCGGCATGATAGTCATGCGAAGGTGTCTGCTTATCGACTGTGTCTGGTATTTCCGTCATTGTCGCCATGTTTTGCCTCCCCATTCGTGAACTCACTTCTGAGCCTGCAATGTAAAGGGCGCGCTGCCGAGATCCTTGATTTCACCTGAAGCAGTGACGCCGCGTGCAGAAATCCTGTAATTTCCTGATTCTCGATTGGCCCCTGGAACCAGCACCGGCCATTGGTCTTGGAGAGAACTGGCCGGAATGGTGAGTGAATATTCTAATCTTCCAGCCGGGTTATACAAGTCCGCAATATAGCGAACGTACCCCCCCTCGGGTGGAATCCGAACAAACAAGAGAAAGCCCATTCCCGGCGCCACGTTGACCGTTGGACCGGATGAACCGTAGGTACCGACGGCCACTGCGGCCCAAGGAAGGACTTGCGGCTGTCCCAAGGCGCCTCGTAACCGCGGAACGGTTACCAGATTCTGGTAACCAACCATGGCAATCAGCAGGGCAAGTGCGGCAGCGGCGAATTGTGGGCGCAGCCATGCAAACCAGCTACGGCTGGCGGGCTGGCGCGATGTATTGCTCGCGGATGCGACCTCTTCCGCTGGCTGCTCCAGAATGAACTTGCTGGTCTCAACAAACTCCGATCCGGCTCGCACGTCCATGGCACATTCCGAACAATCAAAGAAATGTTCCTCGAACTCTTCGCGTGCGTCGCCCTGAAGTTCATCGAGCAGATATCGTTCCGTCAGTTTTTGTCGAACCACTTCGTTGTGGTCCATGATCAACCCCCTCGATAGCATGTGCCCTCACAGTTTTTTACAGCCTTCTTAGGCCAGAGAATAATCTGGGGGATTTTCTCCCGTACGCTTCAGATAGGCCGATTTAAATGCTTGTTTGGCACGATGTAACAGCACGCGCAAATATTCCCGGTCGATCCCAAAATCGCGGCAGACTTCATCCTTATCCCGCTCTTCCAGGAAGACTTCCTTTAACAGACGGCGGTCGCGCTCGGAGAGTTCTTCCAGGATGGCTTTTACCTTTTTTTCTCTCTCTTTTGCGCCCAGGGACCCTACAAGATCAAAGTCCGCTGCCGGAAAACTGTTCTCGTCTTCATCCTCGATCGACGTGTTCCGTCCCGAGGCCCGGTAGTGCTCGAGCAAGACGTTGTTGCAAATTGAATTTACGAATGCGCCCAGGCGATCCGGCTGAAGGATCTTGCCGGCTTTCAGTGCGGCAAAGAATCTGGTGAACGTCTCCTGACGCAGATCCTCGATCGCCTCGCGCGAATTCAGCCGGGAGCCCAGCTTGATCTTGATCAGGGCTCCAAAGTAGCTGGAGAAATGCTCCTGCGTGCGAAAATCGCCCAATTGCAGGCGGGTGATGTAAGCCGCGTCAAATGATTGGAACTGCAAGTACTTACCCCGGGCATTCTGAAGTGTGAGACAGTGTAGCACCGGGGAAGGTGCTGTGATCGTCGCTTCGGACACGGGAGCCGGTCGTTGCACTAGCGTGAGTCCGCCGCGGCGACAGCCGACAGGCGAGTTAGAACGGGCCATGCGCACTGGGAAGGAAACTCCGTTTGGGTGGTCGTTGCGTACTCTGTACTTGGGGAAGAGAGAATTCACAAAGTGCCGGATGCGCTTCCCCCCGGCCGCCTCCGGCACTTTAGAGAAACCCGACCAAGCGATTTGCCAGGCTAGGTCCCTGAACTGTGGCTCACCGCTGCGACTAATGACGCTGCGTTCCACATATAGATAGTGCGGGAGGGGGGCAAAACGTTTCAGACGTTTCAGGAAATTTCTATGGACCGGCGGGAGGCTTCGGTTCAGAAGAGCTGTCCGCTCGTTTCAGGCAAGCGACTTGGCATTATCCAGTTTGGAATCAATGATTTCGGGTGGGGACGTACGTCGAGAATACGACCTAGAGGCTATCCGGCCGATAGCCGTCCGTTGGGGAGACAGCGCGATACAGCGCCCTTACATCCTCTTCCAAGACCTGCACGCGCTCGTATTCGCGGCCCGGCGCTCGACTGATTGAAACCTTTGGATTGCGGTAGCGCATGGAGCTGGGCACGGAGCTGCTCAGTCCCACATGGATCTCATGCACGCCCGTGCGCTCGACAATGACCGGAGCATCTTTGGGACCGATCCCGCCTCCAGCCATGATCGCAACCCGGCCCTGCGCGGACTTTACCAGCGAGGTAATTGCATCGATCCCTTCGAAGCAGGTCTGCTCGCCGCCCGAAGTAAGGATTCGGTCGGCTCCAGTCTGGCAAACGCTCTCGAGAGCGCCGAGCAAGTTGGAAGACATATCAAAGGCGCGATGGAAGGTGACAGAAAGCGGACGCGCGACCTCCACGAGTTCTCGCGTTCGTTGCACGTCAACGTTGCCTTCGGGATCGAGAATACCAACAACGATGCCATCGGCTCCGAGATCCTTGGCGATCTCGATATCACGGCGAATGATCTCGATTTCCTGCTCGGAGTAGCAGAAATCTCCGGGCCGCGGGCGGATGATCGGGTGCAATCCGATGGAAATCTTCGCCCGCACGGTAGCGATTAGCCCTGCGCTGGGCGTGATTCCGCCCTCAAGCAGGTCGCTGCACAATTCGACGCGAGCGGCGCCGCCACGCTCCGCGGCGATCGCCGACGCCACCGAGTCAACGCACACTTCGATTAGAACAGGTTCGGTCATGGTCCCGAGCGCGAGGCGCCCCAAGTGAGATTGATCAACTTATCTGAAAAACTTCTTCATTCCTAGAAGGCATAGTGCAAGCTGAGTTGAATTTCGCGAATGGGCGAACGCACGCTACTGATCTGACCGAAATTGCTATCCGACATTCCGCTGTCGGGATTTCCGTAGCTGGCAATATTGAAAAGGTTGAAGAAGTCGGCACGGAAGCCGAGTACGTGTCGTTCGCCCCATAGGTGGAAATCTTTGAATAGCGAGGCATCGACCTGACGATAGCCAGGTCCACGCTCCGTGCTGTTGCGGGCAGTGCCGAACTGGTAAGATCCTTCGGCTCCGTACGCACAAACCCCGTTGTCGACTCCTGACTGTTGGCACGGAGTTGCGGAGGGATCTGTTCCCCACCAGTTGTTGATCGACTGATTTCGGATGACCATCTGACGGTACTGATTCGCGCGATTGAATCCGAACGCGTTGTTCGCACCGTTATTGTTCGGACCGAAGATGGTGATCGGGAAACCCGAATACAGCAGCGCTGAACCAGCCAGCTTCCATCCTCCGAGCGCGGAATCCAGGAACCGGTTGGCATTCGCGCCGTACGTTCTGCCGCGTCCGAATGGAAGCTCATAGACACCGACGAAGTTCAAGCTGTGCCGGATGTCCATTGCGGACGGGCCGTAGTCACCGTTGATATTGTAGGCATCCTGGAAAGAAGATCCATTCCAACTTGTATTAGCCACGGCGTAATTGCCGGAGGAGTTCGTCAAGGATTTCGCCCAGGTGTAATTCAGCGTGTATTCCAGACCCATGTGAGTGCGCTGCCGCAGGCTGACCTGTCCGGAGTTGTAGTTCATCCGCGCCGCGGATTCGGTGACCAGGACAGTGCCGCATTCTCCAACCAGCGAGTAATAAGGTGTCTGGAGCGCCCCGGGAAACGCCGAACTGCAATTACCGGCGGCGCTGATGATGGATTGAACGGCCTGCGCATTTTGAATCGGGATCTGGTTGCCATCGCGATAGTCGGCCAGATGGTGACCGCTCTGACCGTGATAGCCGACGCTAAACGACAATTCATTCGTCAGAGCGTATTCAGTGGTAAGGCTGAACTGGTGGATGTATGCGGGCTGCGTATTCTGCGGCCACACCGAATAAAGGTTGTACGCTGGGTTGATGCCGAAGCTGCCGCCGAAGCCATCCTGGACGGTGAAAGGCTGTCCGCCAGAAGTTGTCGACGGAGTCGGAGCATTGCTATTGATGGCAAGAGAAAAGGGAGGGCTCGAAGTCAGCCGCTGATTGAACGAGTAGCCTTCGAAAAAGCTGGATGCTCCGTAGCCGCCCCGAATCACGAACCTCGGCTTCGCTTGATACGCAAAACCAATGCGCGGCATTATCTGAGCGTAGTTGGCGTTGTAACAGGCCCGCGTGGGACAGACGACGGATCCAGCTACTGCTCCCGTCGGAATGCGCCCTGCGTACTCCACAGTTCCATTGGGAAGGACGTTCGCGGTCTTGTTGTTCTGTTCGTACCAGGGCTGGTCGTACTCGTAACGAATGCCCAGATTTAGCGTGAGCCGCGAAGTCATCTTGAAATCGTCCTGGACGTATCCGGCCAGACGCCACTGGCGATTTCCCACCCAGCCTGTGGGCGAGGCAAGTTGATCGTTGGAGATCCGGTCGAGAACGAAATCGGTAGGCCCGTAGCCCTGCCCGTTGGTTGCGTTCGGATTCGAAGAGAAGATACCGCTGTAGCTGAACTGTCCGAGGAAGCCTACGTTTCCAGCATTGACGTAGTTCTGCTGGTAGCGTGTGGCCTGGCCGCCAAAGGTGAAAAGGTGGCGTCCTCTCTGCCAGGTGAGATTGTCATAATAATTGAAGGTATTGTCAGTGAAGACCTGCAGGTTGGCGTTGGCGCCGATGTAGCTGGCTGTTCCCAATCCGCTGGGACTGTTAATGCTTTGCCCTGAGAAACCAACAAATAGCTGGGTTCCGAATGGAATACCCACCTTCTGATTGCCAGTCAGTCCGAACTGTCCCGAGGGGTCCGTCGGGATGCCGTTACTCCAGCGCACGCGGGTAAAACCTACGCGGAATTCGTTCACGATGGTCGGGGAAAAAGTATGAACAAAGCTGGCCCCGAAGATCTTTGTGGGATAGCTATTTTCGGCGGGAAAGAAGACCGGGACAATCGCCGATGTGAAATCCTTGCCCGTGCCCTGGGAGTAGAAACCGTTGATCTGATTCACGCTTCCCGGCGTCCAATCGATCTTGACGTCTTCCTGGTTGTTGGAGACGAAGCTCGAGTACTTGCCCTGATAATTGTTCTGCAAGAGACCGTCGGTTGGAGTCGCATTGGGAGCGGGATACAGGCTTGGATTTCCAGCCAGAAATTTCGCGACCGGATTCACCACAGGCACTTGATTGTTCAGATAGGGAGCAAACCCGTTCTGTGTGTCATAGAGCTGAATACCCTGACCTAACAGGGCGCTGAAGTTTCCCTGAAGCATTTCGGGAGTCAAGAGACTCGCCGAGGTCGTTCCACCTTTGTGGCGGCGAACGCCTTCATAGTCACCGAAGAAAAAGAGCTTGTTCTTGACGATCGGACCGCCGAAGGTCGCACCGAAAATCTGCTGCGTGTACGAGTTTTTCGGGGTGATGGGATAAGTGTGGTCGTTGGCCCATGAGTTTGCGTCCAGATTCTCGGTTTCAAGCAGATCGTACGCTGAACCGTGGAAACTGTTGCTACCCGACTTCAGGATGGTGACGACCGCGCCTCCATTGGCATTGCCGTAGGTCGCGTTGGCATTGGCGGCAACCACGCGCAATTCAGCAATTGCATCAGGCGCCGGATTGTAGCCGATGAGGTTATTCTGCGGCTCATTGTTGTCGGCACCTTCGAGCAGGTAGTTGTTCCCTTGCTGGCGGTTTCCATTTACCGCCACAACGCCGTTGTTGTACGTGTTCCGTTCGATCGCGTTATTGCCGGTCATGCCGCTGGGATCGGTATCGATCGCCCCGGGCTGGAACAAGGTCAACGAAGAAAAGTTCCGTCCATTGAGCGGGACGTTCTGGATTTCGTTCGTCGAAAGCGTATTCCCTAGCGTCGCATCGGTGGTGTTCAGAATCGGATGGAACGCCTCTTTCACCTCGACGGTGGTGGAGGCCCCGATTTGCATGGAGGCATCGATTCTCACCGTCTGGTTGATATCGAGCGGGAAAGGCGAAATGGTCTGCGGCGCGAAGCCTGTGGCATCCACCGTCATTTTGTACGTGCCAATCGGCAGGAAGCGAATCGTATACACTCCGGCAGCATTCGTCTGGGCCACGGTCTTCACCGACGTGGCGACATTCTCCGCCGTAACTCTGGCCCCAACGACCATCGCACCGCTTGGGTCGCTAACTTGTCCCGTGATCGATCCGGTCACGGTCTGGGCGCAAACATAAGAGAGGGAGAGGGCGGCGAGGACAAGAACACCAATGGCGTAGCGGAGTGTTTTCATAATGCCTCCAAGTTTCCGAGCGGTTTCAGACGGCTCCAGGCGGTCAAAATCCAGTTTTCCGAGGGTCTGCAAGGTGTGACGCTAATCGGTGTGGTAAACCACTGTCAAGAATAAAATGATCGTTTGAGCCACTTTCGATCATAATTCAGAAGTATTATGGCAATCATGAGCGATACTCTGATCTGTTGAATCAGATACTATGCAATCGACAATGCCGCGCCGGTTGCCGGTTTAAGCTTCTCCGGCGTTCACAGTCTGTAGCTCAATTCGCATCTACACCCGAATCGAGACCATCATTCAATGAAGGCAGGAAATCGAGCCGATCAGATTCTGAAAGAGCTTCGACAAGAAGGAGATCTCTCGCTGGACGTTTTGATCAAGAGGCTCGGCGCCTCGGCAGCGAGCGTGCGCCGCGATCTGACCAAGCTCGAAGCCAAGGGACTGGTGCGGCGAACCCATGGCGGAGTGACTCTGGTCGAGCCGCTGCTCTACGAGCCGTTCCGGTATGACTCCCTGTTTCAGAATCGCGAACAGCACCGGACCGCCGAAAAGCGCCGGATCGGGATGACCGCCGCTGAACTGATTCAGGAAAATGAAACCGTGGGATTCACGGCAGGGACTACCACCACTCACGTCGCGCGGAATCTGCGCAACCGGCACAACATACGGGTCGTCACAAATGCGATCAACATTGCCATGGAGTTGAGCAATTGCGCCGGCCTGCGGACGTTCGTGACCGGCGGCTTCGTACAGTGGGCGGGCTCATTCTCGCTGGTAGGACACGCGGCCAACGACTCGCTGAAAGATGTTTACCTGGATCGCGTGTTTGTAAGCGTGTGCGGAATCGATGTGGCCCGCGGTATTACGGTGATCGAACCCGAGGAGAGCCTCACTTTTCGCGCAATGATCCATCAGGCGAAACAGACGGTTGTGGTCGCGGACTCGACCAAGATAGGCATCGTCAATCCTGCGCTGATCTGCCCCATTTCCAATATCCACATGCTGATCACCGACAGCCGCGCAACCGACAAAACGATTGCGCCCTTTCTCGAGCATGGCATCGAAGTACAGCGTGCGTAGTTGCTACCTTTATTGCGCGGGTACTTTACGCTTTGACCCCGTCGTCCTTAATTTTCATCACCCGCCGAGTCAAAGATTTGGAACTCGCGAATGTGCGCCTCCGCGGACGAAGAAAGAATATTCAGGCGTACTCGGGAGGCCGTGACGCGAGAGAAGTGATGGATACGCTTGTGCCCGATCGCCTCTCCGCACGCGATTTCGAGCCACTTCCCTCCTTTGTAAATCTCTATGGCGTACTGTTGCACGTGTTGGCCGTCATTTAACCATTCCATAATCACGGTACGGCTAAACGTGACCGGCTTGTCGAAACTGAGTTCCAACATGGCGTGATGCGACCCAACCGGCGCCGACCAGAAAGTGTCAGGATTTCCGTCGAAGGCGCGTTCTTCATTTTCGGCGGCATGAAGGTGGCTCACAGCCAGGTTCTTGCCATAGACGTTTCTGATCGCGGATCCGAACTCGTTCAGCCGTCTGACGTCCGCCTCCGGCAGAAGGCCACGGCGATCGGGCGCCACGCCCAGAACCAGTTGCCCGCCGCGACCGACGCTCTGTTCATAGAGTGAAACTAGCTCTGGAACGCTCTTGAGCGTCGACTCGTCATTGGGATGCCAAAACCAGTGTTCTTTGTGCAGCGGGGTATCGGCTTCAACCGGACGCCATCGCAGATATCCGTGGCGATCGATGACGTTCCAGTTCTCATAGGGAATGATTCCCTGCTCGTTGCCCACCCAGCGGATATCGCCGTATTCGAAGAGCCCGACATCGGCAAACACCAGCGTATTGGGCTGGTATGTGCGCAACGCGTCAAGGTAGTGAGAGAAGTTGTATACGTGCCCGCCGCTGCCCGCGCCGTCGAGCCAGAACTCCTCGAAATTGCCATATCCTTGCGCGAGTTCTACCAGTTCAGACGTGTAGTACTCGTCGTATTCGGCAGAATTTTTGTACTTGGGTTCATGACGATCCCAGGGAGAAAGATAGACTCCGAACTTCAGACCATATTTTCTGGCGGCCTGCTCTACCTGATGAACCATGTCGCCCTGGCCGTTTTGCCAGGGACTGCTCTTCACGCTGTAGTCGGTCTGCGCTGTCGGCCATAGACAGAAACCGTCGTGGTGCTTGGCTACGAGAACCACGTACTTGATGCCAGCCGATTGCAGGGCCCGCATCCACTGCTCGGGATCGAACTGGGTCGGATTGAAGACCTGCGGATCGGCAGTGCCATCGCCCCACTCGCGATCGAGAAAAGTATTCGTGCCGAAGTGAATGATCGCGCCCATCTCCAAGTCCTGCCACTGGACTTGCTGGGGCGAGGGTTTCACATCGGTAAAGTTCTGAGCAGCGCACGGAGAGACGAGGACTGCCAAGGCAAGAGCCCACTCTGTAAGACACTGGAGAGTCATGGCCGGAATCGTAACACTCGTTCCGGACCTACCGGATGAATGGCCCCGCGGCGCGAATTCCGTGACCTTCTTCTATCTCATAAATCTGGTTGGCGGGAACATTGTGAAACTCTTGTTTCGCTCCACTGGGCCACGCGATTTCGACCTTGTTGATCTTTGTTTCGCTTCCCAAGCCAAAGTGCAGCCGCATGTCATTCGATGAGTTATAGCTACCCCCACCCCGTACCTCGCGAATCTGATTCATGTTCGCCGTGTGCACCACGACTCGTGCCCCAATCGCTGATCGGTTGCTCTTGGTCCCGATCAGGTGAAACAGGACCCAATGGCCCGGATTGCGAGTCTCATTGATGAACAACGAGGGCGGTCCGTTGGCGTTGAACACGACTACGTCGAGGTTGCCATCATTGTTAATGTCGCCAAGGGCGGTGCCGCGGCGCGACTGCGTGGGAGCATCGTTGAGACCTGAATCTTCGGAGATGTCCGCGAATGTGCGATCCCCCAAATTGCGGAACAGCTGCATTGGTTCGCGATAGGTCACTTGATTCTCGAGCCTATCCATCAGCGACGAAAAATTTCCATTCGCAATCAGGATGTCCAGCCATCCCTCGTTGTCAAAATCCCCAAATCCCACTCCCCACTTCACTGGCGCGGTAGTGGGCTGGGCAATTTTGGCGGGCGCGGCGATGTCCACAAAATCCTTCCCCATGTTTCGATAAAGGCTGACGGGTTGACGGCTGTATCGAGTAACCACAAGATCAAGTTTGCCGTCGTGGTCGAAGTCACCGAAGTCCGCGGCCATGTTGCCAAAGACCTCGCCGTGCGAACCCAGTGCGGTTCCAGAGAGAATGCCGACTTCTTCGAATGTACCGTTCCGATTATTGTGGTACAGCAAATTCGGACCGGAGTCGTTGGTGACAAACAGGTCTGGCCAACCGTCGTTGTCATAGTCTCCCCAGATAACGCCCATGCCATGCAGTTTGCCGGGATCACCCACACCTGCCTTTTTTGAAACCTCCTCAAAGGTTCCATCGCCACGATTGTGAAATAGCAGGTCGGTCTCGCCCTCCATTTCATCGGGCATTTCCAGAATCACAGAGCGATAGCCCACCGCGCGAGGATCCGGTTTGGGCAAATGCTGGAGATCGGTGCGGACATAGCGGGCCACAAACAGATCGAGATGCCCGTCCCGGTCGTAGTCCGACCAGGCCGCACCAGTGCTGAACCCGCCGCCCGCGACGCCCGCCTTCGCCGTAACATCCTCGAAACGACAGCCGCCGAGGTTGTGATACAAGACGTTGTGCCCGTAACCAGTCACATAGATGTCCGGCAGACCATCATTGTCATAGTCGCCGATGGCCACTGCCATTCCCCAACCGCGGGCGCTCATACCTGAGGTCTTGGTGATGTCGGTGAAGTGCAAATCTCCGGCGCGTCCGTCTTGATGGTAGAGGGTGACCATCAAATCACCGCCGCGGAGATATCCGTCGATGGTGGAATCGTTGACGACAACGATGTCGAGTTTGCTGTCATTGTCACAGTCGAACAGCCCGACGCCGCCTCCACCCATAGTCTCGACGATGTAATGCCGCTCGGCGGATGAGCTCGGGATTGTTGTCAGACCCGCTTGCGAGGAAATCTCGCGAAACTTTATTGAGGGTTGAGGAGGATTAGGTGCGGCCTTAGCCTCTTGATAAGAATTGCCGGGTCCATGATGTGGACGCTCCGGGGCAACTGATGAGGACTCGACGTTTGCGAAGTAGCTGCCCGCCCAAAGGATCGGAAGAACGCAAAAAATAGCTCGAGCGGCACTGTGCCTGATCGCTTTCAAGGTAAGAGCGATGGCTCCTAGACGCAGCATCGGTGCCAATCACGGCGGATTTTCCACCGACGAGAACCAACAAGCCTGGGCAGTCGTTCGCGGCTACCGGGCGACCGATCTGGATGACTCACAAGAAAGCCAGCCACCCTACGGGGGAGTGAGGCTCGATATCGTGGGCTTCTCAGCACTTGAAAACCGGAAGGGCTGAGGGCGATATCCGTTTCGAGTGCGCACTTTGTATTTCTGTAAACGATCACCCACCAGCTTCACCGTAATGGCCCGCCAGCCAGTATTGGGATTGGCCTTCGGGTAATAACTCAGCGAATACAGATGCGCCAGATCGTCGCGGATCGAAGCAAACGCGCGGTGTTCATCTTTCCAGTTCTTTGCGAAATAAGCCTTGCCGCCCGTCGCCGCCGTCATGCGATCAAACACCGCAGTCGAGACTGGCTCGAGCCTTGCCTCTTGCGTGCTGATCATGTAGATGGAGACTCCGGCAGACTGGGCGAATTCGGCGACGTCTTCCGGTGGTACTACGCTGGAATTGTCTGGACCATTCGAGAAGACCACTACAACTTTCCGGCCTGTATTTTGGGCAGCGTCCTTTAATGTCAGCAAGAGGGCGTTATAGAGCGCGGCCTGATCTCCGGCCACGGTCGAACGCACGGCATGCACCACGCGCGACCGGTCGGCCGTCAAAGCGGCAGCCCGCGAGAGATCCCTGCTATACGAATAGAATGCGATCTTGTCCGCGGTTTCTAATGAGCGAATGAACTCGCTAATGGCGTCTTGCGCGAATACAAAGCCACGATACATATAGTCGCTGGTGTCAAACAGAACGAACACATTCGCTCCGTTCACCAGCGATGCCAGAGTCTGAGCGGCACTGCCGTCAGAAGCGTGGGCCGGATCACCCGAAGGTGGGGCCGACTGTTGCTCCGCCAGCTCGCTGAGACTTCGGGCGGGTCCATTGCCCTCGGCAAACGTCGCCATCTTCTCCGTAATTCCATCCTCGACGATGGCAAAATCCTCGGGGCGCAGGCCCGTAATGTAGTTCCCGTTCTTGTCTGTCACCGCAACGTTGAGCTGCACCATGTTGACGACGACGTGAAAGTCCGGGTTCTGCTGAGCCGCTACGCCAGACTCATCTCCCTGGATCAATGCGAGAGCAATCACAACCAGCGGAAACAATTTCCTCACCATGGTTTCAATGTTCCTACTCTGCGGGCGAATCTGCATGGGACCACAGCAGGACCAGCCCGGCGTTTTGATCGAACCATTACCTAGCGAACATCACCTCAAGGCTGAACGGAGCTTAGGTTTGCCCGCGAGGTGAACTTGCCTTCCCGAAAATCTGCCCCCGTTTCGTGCATCGCGCGAAGCAGTGCCGGCCAATCCTCAAAGTCGGTCGCGAATATTTTCTCCACCATCGCACGAGTGAGTTCGGGCACGAGGTGGTTCAGCATGACCGGCGAATACCCTGCCTCATCCGCGAGCCGCGCCCAATACAAATTTGGAGAGTCCCAGGATTCCGCCAGAAAGCGGCTCGAATATCCCGAGAACGGTGGCATGGGCACCATGTTCAGCAGTTCGAGACCGTAATTCTGGGCGAGATTGGGATGGGGAGTGCCGAAATGATGCGACAACCGCTTCCAGTTGACCTGTTCCGGATGTTGCCGACAAAGCTCCTGCAGTTCCTGCGTGGCGCTTCCCACTGCTGCCGGTTGCTCCGGATACTTGCGCTGGAACTCGGCGGCCAGATAGAAAGTGTCCGCCGGCATCATTTGAGGAATGATTTCGGACGCACGGCCTGTACGCAGGGCCTGCTCAACCTGCCGCAAGCGTCGTGGAAACAAACGGTCCGAAAGGACCGCGAGTACCTTACTCCGTAGCGCCTCATCCTGCGCGGCTGCGGTCAGCAGTTCTTCTCCCGACTTCTGATAGAGAGCGATCGCGTGAAGTTCCAATGGACTGACATCCCACCAACGTGGCAGGACTGCGCTGGCCAGCAATTCGGGCGTCAGTTCCGACCAGATAAGCGCCTGAACGCTCTCGGGCGAAATGAAATCCTGCTCGAGCTCCGCCAAAACATATGGTAGGTCCGCAAGCGAGCCGATGAAATGCGCGCCTCCACCCGCCGGAGTCCCTTGACCCAGCAGGACGGGCGCCTGCCAGAGCGTCTTGATACCGGTCACCGTCTCTCCGGCAAAATCGTGAGAGCGGACGAAGAGCGGGTTGTTGTGCAGCGCCTGAGCACCCGGCGGTTCGTAATACGCATAGTTCAAACCGACGAGACTGTCCCTGAGAAACGACGCGAGTTCCCCACGCGCTTCATCAATCTGTGCGTGCGTCGCCTTTGGCGACTTGAGAATCTTGGGTATATCCGTTCGGATCTGCACATCGGTGTGATGGTTGTTGTAGATTCCTGCGGCCCATTCCGTTCTCTCACCATTTGTGAAGATAGGCCGGGGCATCTCAAATTCCTTGGTCTGGCCTGCCAGCAAGAGAACATATTCTTCCGGCTGTTTCCCTCGCTCTTTCTCGGCCAATGCGTCCCCAAGTACGGAAAGCGTGTCGAGCGAAACCAGTCGCTGCTCGTCGAGCACCGACCGAATCCTGCCGGCGAGTTCCCGGTGAATCTGCCGGCCCTCCGGAGTGTTCTGTGTAGGCCCGGCCAGCAGGTCGATGATTTCGTCCTGCGAACCTTTCGCCTTGCCGTTTGAAAACCGGAAGATTTGACCCAGCGAGGTTTGCCCCGCGTCATACAGTTGGGCAGCCGAGTGGATCGTGGCGAAGGGCTCGATCATTTTGTGCCACGACTCATTCAGATGAGAGTCTGGAATTTGCCCCTGCCGGGCCAGGATCTGCCAGATTCCCACGTTTGCCTGAAAGATGCCGAATGCATTCCCGCGAATAGCGGTAGGCAAGCCGTTCAGCCCCTGAGCGGCTTCCAGAAACTGTGCGATCGAGTCGTCGGCCAATTCTGGAAACTCGGAGAAGATTCGATACTGATCGCTGAAGTCGTCAAATCTATGCGCCAGCAATCGAACGGTCTCCGGAGTCATGCGGTGTCCCGCAGGCCGCCTGCTGTCTAGTTCGCTGAGCGCCATGTACACCTGCAGGGGACCGGTTTCCGTTCTCGCCCGCGACAGGGCAAACATCACGTGCACAAGCTGGTCAGGGCTGGTAAGGTTTGGTGAGTGCTTTTCCCAGCGATGGATGAAGTTGGAGTTGTGCCACTGAAGAAGAATGTCTTTCCAGACGTCGAGATTCCCTGGGATCAGAGGCTCGCCGCTGTCGTCCAGGTGAAGCCGGGTGACGAGAAGCAATAATGCCGGCGCAGGCCTGAATGAACCCTTGGTAGCGGGAGCGGATGGTTCCGGAGCGCGCAGGCCGTCATAGAAGAGTCGCAATCGATGCGGATCGGTGAAATACGCTCGCTGACTTCCGCTCACCCGCGAGAGAGCATCGAAATACGCCGCAAGCCAGCCTTTGTCCTTCGCCAGCAACTTAGTCACGAACGCAGCGGAAGACGTCGGACTTGCTCCGACCAAATCTTTCCATGCTGCTTCTGCCGGGGCTCCTCCGGGCACAGTGACTCGACCTCCGCTGATGCTGAGGCTCCTTCCGTAAAAATCCAGGACGGCCGCGTACGGAAGCAACTTCTCGATCCCGATCGATTCCTGCAGAGACTTGCCGGTTTCGGGATCAATCCGCGATAGCGCCCAATACAGGCGCGCGACCGATTGGTCGTTTAATATCGTGTCGAGCAAGTCCTTACTGCTCTCTTTATTATTCTTCGTGCTCGCCGTGGTCCATTCGCCTTCGGTGAAAAGCACTGGCACGGGAGAAGACGCGAACGGATACTCAAATGGCTTACCACCTTGCAGTGTCTGCTCAAGTTCGGGCAGAGGAAATCCTGAATCAATCGCCAGAAACGCTCTCTCGGCATCGTCCGCGCGTAACGACGTTTCAGCATTGCCACAGTCTCCCCGTGTCCTGTAACCCAGGATGCGCAGCAGCGGCCTTGCATCGTCACAGTTCGTGACGCGAATCACCATTCCGCTTTCTCCCGCCAAGGCAGCCAATTCCCTGGCCTGCACCACGTATCGCCGCAGGAGAATCAGAAATTCGGTGGGCCGGGTGGTGGCGTCAAAGCCCTGCATGAACACGTTCCGGCTCAATAGAGGCAGAACCTCTTCCGGCGTGATCTTTTGGCTGATGCCAGCCATGCGCAAAAAAGACCGCTGCGGGCCGGGGATCATGAACTGAGCCGGAGCCGGCACGTCATCGGAAGTCGAGACGGCAGGCGCGACAGAGCCAGACAAATTTGTGGACGGGGCCGCGAACACATCGCAGCTAAGGAGTGAACCCGCAATCAAGACGGACAACCAAAGAGGAGATTTCACGGCTGGTTTCCTCTCGGAGCTGGC
>Ga0207008_10040_pt1 | contig 37714 bp, 39 predicted proteins | sample Alteio_BWMinCont_83_FD_153489 | JGI IMG/M metagenome (GOLD analysis project Ga0207008, IMG submission 153489) | Enriched cells from forest soil in Barre Woods Harvard Forest LTER site, Petersham, Massachusetts, United States -... | ecosystem: Environmental > Terrestrial > Soil > Temperate forest >... | reverse complement strand
CGGGTGTCATTGTCGGCGTATTCGTAGGTGTAAATGTACGTGTCGGTGTAGGCAGGAGTTGTCGGCGTGGCCCGCACGCGGTTTTCGCAGGCCCATTCGCCGATCAGCCAGCGGAATTCCTCCATCTTTTTCTTGCGGACGGCCGGGAATTTGGAGACTACGTCCATGTTGAAGGTGAGGACGTTGCGGTTCGGGTCGAGTGCCATGAAGCCACGGCTCACGAGTTGTTCGAAGATGAGCATGTTTCTCTTTCCTTACTGACTATGGGGAGAATTCCCTCGCTCCTTCACTACGGGAAGGAAGTAGGGATCCTTCGACTGCGCATGGCGACTCGCTTTGCGAATCGCCATGCTCCGCTCAGGATGACATTTTAATAAGAGGTAGGAATGAGAATGTCAACTGGCTACGCGGTGGGCGATCCATTCGCCCGCTTCGCGCGTGCCTAGCGATCCGCCGATATCTTGTGTCGTTTTCTTCTCGCGCACGGCTTCCAGTACTGCGGATTCAATCTTGTCGGATTCTTTCTCGAAGCCGAGATGGCGAAGCATCATGGCTGCGGTCAGGACTGCACCGAACGGATTGGCTTGATTCAGCCCGGCGATCGGCGGGGCGGATCCGTGCACGGGTTCGAACATCGATGTGCGACCGGGATGGATGTTACCGCTGGCGGCCATGCCGAGGCCTCCCTGGAGCCCGGCGGCGAGGTCGGTGATGATGTCGCCGAACATGTTGTTGGCGACGATCACATCGAACTGGCGCGGGTCGCGGACCATCTGCATGCAGAGGGCGTCAACGTACATGTGCTGCGCAGTGATCTTTGGATATTCCGCGCTGACTTCTTTGAAGACACGCTGCCAGAGACCGCCGGCATGAGTCATGGCGTTGGACTTGTCGCTCATCAGGACTTTGCTGCGCGGAGAGCCGTCGAGTTTCGTATGATTCTGACAGTATTCGAAGGCGTAGCGGATGATGCGTTCGACGCCTTTGCGTGTGTTGATATCTTCCTGGGTGGCGATTTCGTCGGGAGTTCCCTGCTTAAAGACGCCGCCGGCATCGGTGTAAACGCCCTCGGTATTTTCGCGGAGGACTACGAAGTCGACGTCTTTCGGTTCCACGCCCTTCAGTGGACAGAGCGCGGCATCAAGCAGGCGGACCGGGCGAACGTTGGCGTAGAGATCCATTTTGAAGCGCATGCCGAGGAGGATTTCTTTGGCGTGAATATTGGTTTTGACGCGGGGATCGCCGAAGGCGCCGACGAGGATCGCGTCAAAGTCGCGGGCTAGCATGGCGAATCCGTCGGCGGGAACGGTAGTCTGGTCGCGGAGGTAGCGGTCGGCTCCCCAATCGAAGTCGGTCATCTCGACCGCGGCGCCGGTGGCATGGATGACGCTAACTGCCTGAGGGATCACCTCTTTACCGATTCCGTCGCCGGGGATCACGGCGATGCGCTTGCGAGCATGCTTTTTTGAGTCCACGGCAGGAACGTTAACACAGTCGCTATAATCGAATACAAGTATGGGGCAGACAGCTCTTCAGATTCATGGCGAAGGATTGAGTGCAGCCGCCTCGGGCGAATACCGTGGCGCGACCACGGCGTCGCGGTTCGGTGATCCTCAGACAGAATTCGAGGCGATGCGTCGTGGTTGCGGCGTCTACGACTTGGGCTATCGGGCCAAGATTTCGTTGACCGGCACGGATCGTGTGCGCTGGCTGAACGGGATGGTCACGAATAATATCCGTGACCTGCAGGTTGGGCACGGAGCCTATGCTTTTCTGCTTAATCCACAAGGACACATTCTTGGCGATCTCTACGCCTACAACCAGGGCGAGTCGATCATGGTCGATACGGATCGGGGCCAGGCCGAGAAGATATTGGCGACTTTCGACCACTACATCATCATGGATGATGTCGAGGTGAAGAATCTGAGCGAGGAGATGACTGCGCTTGGCATTGCCGGGCCAAATGCGCGGAAGGTGCTTGCGGCTGCCGGCGTCCAGGTTCCAGAGATTGAGCCTTTACAGACGTTTGAGGCGAAGTGCACGTGCGATTGCGAGTGCGTTACTTGCACGGTGGTTCGCGGAGATGATCCAGCGATCGAGGCGTATGAGCTCTGGCTTTCTCCTTCCGAGGTGAAGAAGACCTGGGACGCTCTGGTTCATCATGGCGCAACTCCGGTGGGATCGGAGGCGCTGGATTTACGGCGCATCGTTTCAGGGATGCCATTGTACGGAGTCGATATCCGCGAGCGCGATCTGCCGCAGGAAACGGAGCAGGCACGCGCTCTGAACTTCAACAAGGGATGCTACGTCGGGCAGGAGATTGTGGAACGGATTCGCTCGCGAGGAGCGGTCCATCGAAAGTTCTCTGGATTTCTGGCCGATACCGGTGCGGGCCTCGCCCCGGGAGCGAAGATTTCGGCTGGCGAGAAGGAAGTGGGAGAGATTACCAGCGCCGCTGCGGTACGCTTGGCGCAGGGAGAGAAGACGGTTGCGCTCGGATATATCCGGCGCGAAGTGGGAGCACCTGGCCGCGAGGTGATGATCGGCGGGGTGAAGGCGACGGTCATTCAACTCCCCTTGAATGAGGAGTCGCTCGCGCGTGAAGAAAGCATTTTGAAACAGCACTCCGCTTAACAACAGATTTTTGATTCGGACCAGAGCGGTCTCGTGAGGAAATGATCTATGGCTCAGAAGAAGGAAGATACTGGTTTCACAGTGACAGACCGGCGTTTGTTTACGACGGAAGGCGAATTGCGATCGGACGTACCGGAAGAGGTCGAAGCTCCAAAAGCGCCCGCCGCACCGGTGCCCAAGGAGGCTTCGGCTGCGGTACAGACTCCAGCGCCGGTACCGGGTGATGGCGACGCGACCCTGGAGCGCGAGATGCCTATTCCGCCGACGAACGCGGAGCAAGAGGCGCAGGCCGCGGCTTACCGGCTATCCTCCAGCGACCTGGACAAACAGGTCGAATTGAGCGGGCATTCCGCGAAAGACTTCGAGATCACGTTTGAGCGGTTCATGGCTTCGCTTTACATGACCGCGATGCTGCAACTGGGACTGATGCGGCAGCAGAACGAGCAACCGCGTGTCGATATCATTGGCGCGCGCCAGACCATCGATACGCTGAGTTTGATCTCCGAAAAGACAAAGGGGAATCTGACCGCGGTGGAACAGAATTTCCTGCAAAACAGTTTGTATGAATTGCGCATGGCATATGTGGAGGTCACGAACGCTCTCGCGCGTCCGCCGCAGCCGGGGCCGGCGACTGGAACGTCAGGCAGATGAAAGCTACTCTAACGGTGCTGGGCAGTGGGACGTCGATGGGCGTGCCCACCTTGGGATGCGACTGCGCAGTCTGCCATTCGAGCGATCCGCACGACCGGCGGACGCGGCCTTCGATCATGCTGGAGTACGGCGGGAAGGTGGTGCTCATCGACACCACGCCGGATTTTTACACGCAAGCCGTGCGCGAGAGCATCACCAAGATCGACGCGGTGTTCTATACCCATACGCACGCGGACCATATACTGGGAATCGATGACTTGCGCCCGCTGAGTTACAGCCACAAACCTGACAAGCTCCCTCTCTATGCGCGCCCCGAAGCGGCCGCGTTCCTGCGCAAGATGTTCTCTTACATTTTCGACGCAGACTACAAGTTTGGCGGACTTGCGCAGCTGGAGTTGCGGCCGATTGATGGGCCAGTGGAAGTGTTCGGCGTCCGCTTCGACCCGGTAGTTCTGATTCACGGGGAGACTCAGATCTACGGTTACCGCTTCGGTTCGGCGGCCTATCTCACGGATCACAGCGAGATCCCCGAATCATCGATGCATCAGCTCCGCGGGTTGGACATTCTTTTTCTGGATGCCTTGCGGCATAAACCGCACCCAACACACTCGACGGTGAAGAACTCGCTTGCGATCGTGGATCGGGTGAAGCCCAAACGAGCGTTTTTCACGCACATCTGTCACGATCTCGGACATGAGGCCACGAACGCTACGCTACCGAAACATGTGCGGCTGTCGTATGACGGGATGAAGCTGGAATTTGAAATCTGAAAAATCATTCACCGCCGAGTCCGCTTAGGGCGCTGAGAAAATCAATGCTTCAATTCCCTCTGGTTCTTCTCCGCGCATTCTGCGATCTCGGCGGTTGATTCGTATATGGACGTCTTTCACAAACTCGACGATGTTCCGGCGGATTACGGACCGACTCTGGTAAGCGTCGGGAACTTCGATGGTGTGCACCGGGCGCACGCTCACGTTCTCGCAGAGATTGTTTTGCGCGCGCGGGCCCAAGGGGCAAAGGCAGTCGCGATCGCTTTCGAGCCGCATCCGACCAGGATTCTGAAGCCGGAGTTGGGGCTGAAACTGCTCACACCGACGAGGGAAAAATTGCGCTGGCTGGCAACTACGGGAGTCGACGCAGTATTGCTGCTTCCCTTCGGGCGCGACCTTTCACTTATGACTCCACAACAGTTTGCGGAACGCGTCCTTAAAGATAAGTTGCATGCCCGCGAGGTGCATGAAGGATTCAACTTTCGCTTCGGGCACAAGGCTGCGGGAAATGTGGAGATGCTCAGCGAATTAGGGCGCGAGATGGGATTCGAAGTTGTGGTGTATCCAGAGATGACGTTGCGTGGTGAGACTGTCTCGAGCACCCGGGTCCGCAAACTGATCGGCGAGGGACGGGTGAGCCGGGCGCGGCATCTGCTGGCTCGTCCGTTTTGCATTTTAGGCGTGCCCGGACGCGGACGCGGATACGGGTCGAAGTACACGGTGCCGACGATCAATCTGGCACGCTACGACGAACTGGTACCGAAAGACGGGGTCTACATCACGTGGACGCGCGTGGGGGACGAGCGGTTCGATTCGGTGACGAATGTGGGGAATCGTCCGACGTTTGGCGCGGAATCATTCGCGATTGAGACACATCTGTTGAATTTTCATCCGATTGAATTGACGCCGGAGACCGAAGTTGAGATTTGCTTTCTCGAGCGGCTGCGGGATGAGGTGAAGTTTCCATCGGTGGAAGCGTTACGCGAGCAGATTGCGCGCGACGTGAAAAGGGCACGAAGATATTTTCAACTTTTGGGGAACGCGGCCCTCAAGGACTAAAGCCCACATTCTCATTGCGCTTTACTCGGCCCTTAAAGGGCCGCTCTTCCACGGTAGCTACGGTGGTTCCTGAAGAGTGGACACTGTTCCACATCCCTGAGGCTACAGTTCTCGGCTTTCGACGCGTGAGTTGGAAGTCAGTTTTGAATTGCGACTACACTTCCCTGCTGGAATCGATACGCACGCCTAGCCACAACAACCCCGCGACCAAGGCTAACCCAGCGGTTAGAGTTAGCGCGGATTGCCATCCGATGCGCTCTGCGAGCCAAGGAGTGAGGGCGGGGGAGATTGCGCCTCCGACATTGCTGCCGAAGTTCATGGTGCCTCCGGCGATTCCGCTGTGCTCCCCGGAAAGCTGAGCCATGGTGGCCCAGAAGGGGCCCTCGGTGCAGATCACCAAGACCGTGCAAACAGTGAGTGCGGCAACGGCCAGATTCGCGTTGGGCGTTCGCGCTCCGATCACAAGAAAAATGCCGGAGATGCAGAGTGCGGCGAGAGGCAGACTGCGCCGCCCCCAGGTTGCACCCCAGCGGGCGACCGCCAGATCCGAGAACACGCCACCGAGTGGGATGGCGACGGTGGTGGCGATCCAGGGCAGCGCTGTGAAACTGGCGGCTTTGAGAACCTCCAGGTGACGCACTTGGACGAGGTAGAGATAAAACCAGAAGATGAAGATGTAGCCGAGGTATCCCTGCAGGAGATAGCTGGAAAACAGGAACCAGAAGCTGGCGGTGCGAAGAGGGCGAGGCGAGGCGCTCGAGGAGAACGCTGGCTCAGAACCTTTCACGACGCTCTCGTGCTGACGATGCTCGCTCGGGGCAAAGATCCACCAGAGCAGCCCCGCTATAACGCTGATCCCAGCCGCCAAGAATAAGGCGGAGCGCCAGCCATAGCGCGTCGAAATCGGCGCCAACATTAACGGTGTAACGGCAGATCCGATGCCCACGCTGGCCAGAACGAGACTGTTGGCGCGGGCCTGCAATCGCGCAGGAATCGTAACTGCGATCGTTCTCGCTGATGTGGGATACGTGGGAGCGGCAATCACGCCGAAGATCGCCCGAATCAGCCACAGTTGAGGAATGATGAGACCAATGCCGAAGATGAACCATCCAACGGCGGCTGTCACGACGGTGAGCAGAGCAAATCCGAAACACAGCACAAGGAAGATGCGGCGAGGACTGACGCGGTCAGCAAGTCCTCCCGAGGGGATTTGGAAAAGCGTGTAGCCGATCAGGAAGGCGGTAAAGATGGTCCCCATCTGCGTCTGCGTCAGGCCGAATTCCTGCATGATGCCGGGTGCCACGACCGTGATGGCGACGCGGCAGACATATCCGGCCGAAGCTGCCGTGGCCAGAAGCAGGACCATGCGCCTGCCCGATGAAATCGTGGCTGCTTCCCTGGTGGGTGGGGGCGCTATGGAAGGCGTTTGTAGAATATAAGCTCCGAATGACGGGGGACGATGTAATCCTTTAGTTCGCCGACGAATTCATATCCGTGGCGGCGGTAAAACTGCTGGGCGCGCGGATTGAACGACGAGACTAGCAGGAAGAGATGTTTGCGGTCGTGATAACGCTGCTCAGCGAAAGCCATCAGCTGAGAGCCCAGACCGCGTCCTTGTGCCTCTGGCGACACTGCGATGGAGGAGATATATGGGGATCCCGCCAGACCGTACGGCGCAATCAGGATAAAGCCGAGCATCTGCGTTGTGCTCGAGTCGCGTGCGATGAAGAGTTCAGTTCCAGGACGGTTTAGAACCTGGCGGCAGGTCGCCAGATCGCGTTGCAAAGTTATCCAGGGTTCGGAGGAAGCCATCAGAGTGGCGCACCATTCGTGGTCTGCCGGTTGCGCCGGGACGATGTCGACGGGATGCATTGCTGGCCGGAAGCGACAGTGATCCTAGCAGGCAGCGCTTCCGATAGCAAAGCCGACGCCGTTTACCACAGGGGACACAGAGGTTCACAGAGGAGACGCCAGGTAAGCCTAGCCTCCTCACAGCTCAGTGAGGCAGGTAGCCGAATTCCATCGGGAGTTTCCCGTCTACGTGAACAACGTTGACGCTGTTGTCGATCGAGTGGACCTCGATCAGTCCCATCGCGCCCGGTTCGGTCTGCACGGCCTTGAGTACGTCGGCATCGGTGTCGACGAAGACAATAGAGTCTCTGTGCGCCGACAGAAATGCGTTCCATTCCGAGGCGGACATTTTGTTCAGGTGCTCGAGCGCTTCCCTTTCGCCAGCCGAATCCTTGTGAAGGACGAGCACAATGTTTTTTCCGTCCGGCCACTTCTTGACTTCTCCGCGAATGATCTTGGAGAGATGGGCGGAGGTGACGTTGTCGACAGCGTTTTCTTTATTCACGACGACTGCCGTATGGTGCGCGAAGCTCGGAGTGAGGCAGGCGCACAGAAACGCGAAGCTATAAATCGCGGAACGAAATTTCATGGCAAGACCTCGGATGTATTTCGGGGGGATGATCAGAGAGTAGCGGAGCCAGGTCGATCCCATGTCAAGAAGATGTCAAGCAAACACACCGAAGTAACTGCGGGTAACCTGCCGATTTGCGGGAATTGTTGATTGCTGATTGTTGATTGAGCACTCCCACTGGGCACTCGCCTATTATCCCGATGCCGGGTTTCTGATCAGCAATCAAAAATCAACAATCAACAATTGCTTCCAGTACAATCGCCCCCGCGTATCCGCACTCGCTCCCAATGGCAATTAGTCCCCTACAACTGATAAGGCAGGCAACGCCCGGACAGCGGCGGACTTTGCTGGCAGCGTCGCTGGGATGGGCGTTGGACGCCTTCGACGCGATGCTGTATTCGCTGGTGCTGGCGATGCTCATGCGCGATCTGGGGATGAGTAAGACCACGGCCGGGTCGCTGGGTACGTTGACGCTGTTGGCGTCGGGGATCGGCGGCGTGATCTTCGGGTTTCTGGCGGACCGCATCGGTCGCAAGCAAGCACTAATGGCGAGCATTGTGACGTATTCTGTGTGCTCCTTTGCCTCGGGGCTGGCAACCAGCATCGCCATGCTGGCCGTGGCGCGCTTTGTGCTGGGGCTCGGCATGGGCGGCGAATGGAATACCGGAGCAACTCTGGTGGCGGAGAGTTGGCCTACGGAGTTCCGCGCAAAGGCCATCTCGATTGTGCAGAGTTCGTGGGCGCTGGGATTTGCGGCTGCGGCGCTGGTGGCGGGTCCGGTGGCTCGGTATTACGGGTGGCGGGCGGTGTTCTTTGTCGGGATATTGCCCGCGATCGTCACGCTCTGGATTCAGCGGAGAGTGCCGGAGTCGGAGATGTGGCAGGAGCATGCCACGGTGCCAGATGAACAATGGGATGTGGAAAGGAAACCCCCACTTCTCGCAAAGAACGCGAGAAATGGGGCACCCGGCCGGATCGAACACGACACAGGGTGCCCCACTTCTCCCCGGTTGTGGGAGAAGTGGGGATTTTCAGGCGCTGCCGGCAGATACGCAGCGCATCAAGTCTCCAGTCGTGCATCCATGCGAACAATTTTCCGAGCACCTTACGTGAAACACACATGCGCCCTGCTTTTGTTCAACTTCTTCGGAATGTTCGCCTGGTGGGGGCTGTTTACATGGTTGCCGCCTTATTTGTCTCTGCCTGTCGAGCAAGGTGGGCGCGGATTTGGGGTCATGGGTATGACCACTTTGATGGTAGTACTCGACCTCTGCGGAATGTTTCCTGGATATGCCAGCTTTGGCTGGGTGGCCGACCACATCGGGCGGCGAAAAGCGTTTCTGCTTTATTCGTTAGCAGCGGCGCTTCTGATCCCACTTTATGCCGCAGCGCGATCGCAGGGAGTCCTGCTGGTACTCGGCACACTGGTCGCGTTCTTTGGAACGGGGATCTTTTCCGGGTCAGGAATTATGGGCAGTGAGATCTTCCCTACCGCGGTGCGGGCGAGAGCGCTGGGATTCACATACAACGGGGCGCGCACCATGAGTTCGCTGGCTCCTCTTGTGATTGGGCGGGTCGGGCAGGCAAAAGGACTAAGCTGGGCTTTCTACCTATGCGCGGCGGGATACCTGCTGGCGGCCCTCATGACGACGCAGTTGCCCGAGACCAAGGGGAAGAGGTTGGAATAAACAGGCTGGCTGAATCTCCGTGTGACGGTGTCTATCATTCTGAGGTCTGATGTATGACCCTGCTGCAGCTTGCGACGCGAAATATCAAGCGGAACAAGCGCAGAAGCGTTCTGACCGTCGCAAGCCTGGCGTTCTCTTTCCTGCTGCTCACCCTGATGATGACAATCTGGAGGACTTTTTACATCGACCCGTGGAGTATGGTTTCCGCGGAGCACATCGTGTGCCGGCATCGCGTATCACTCGCCGTGCCACTGCCCACCTACTATCGTGACAAGATTCGCACCATCCCCGGCGTGATGGATGTGATTCCACTGAATCTGTTCGATGCGGACTACAAGGGTGTCACTCCCGACGATTTTTCGAAGGTGGGCACCGACCCGAATGAATACCTGAACGCCTATCCCGAATATCAGATTGCGCCAGAGCAGGTGAGGGCATGGAAAAAGGATCCGGCCGGAGCGATCGCGGGCAGCGAGTTGGCCCAAGAGCACAGATGGAAACTGGGTGATCGCCTCACGATTCAAGGCGGAGAATTGCCAGTACAACTGGAACTCAATCTGCGTGGAATTTTCAAATCTCCCTTTCCGGTTCGAGCGATTTATTTCAATTGGGCCTACGTGCAGAGCGCGGCTCATTATCAGAAGGATCAGCTCTATCTCATTCAGGCGGACTCCCCACAGAGCGTTAGTCGGATCTCGCGAACGGTCGACAGCATGTTTCACAACGCTCCCGAGCAGACGAGAACCGAGGCGGAACGTGGCTTTTTTATCGGCATGATCGCGATGTTCGGGAATGTGAAGGCATTCATTCTCAGCATCAGCCTGGCGGTGCTGTTCACTTCCCTGCTGGTTTCCGGTAACACGATGGCGATGTCGATTCGCGAGCGCACGCGCGAGGTCGCCATGATGCGGTCGCTAGGGTTTGCTCCGCGACTGCTCCAAGCACTATTTCTTGGAGAAACCATCACTCTGGCCGTGTGTGCCTGGTTTCTTGGAACGCTGGCAGCGTACGTCCTTGTTTTTGCTCTCGTGCATGCGCGCGCGGCTGGACCCTTCGCGGTACTGCTGAAGATTCCCGCGACCACCCTTGCCGTGTCGTTGCCTCTCGTCGCTTTCGTTGGTGTAGTGAGCGCGTGGATTCCGGCTTACCGCTCGTCGCGGATCAATATTGTGGAGGGATTGCGGTACGTAGGGTGACCGTGTGAACTCGCCATGGGCTATTAACGTTGAGCACAACGCAGTTCCCGAAGCGAACAGGAGGAGGCCCGCAGCGTCTCACGGTTTCCCGTACGTTACCTTCACCCGACGAGAAGACCTCAGATAGGAGTACCAGACTACCGAGTAGAATAACCGCCTTAAGATAATCCGAAGCAGATCAACATGCATTCCTGCGAAGTGCAGCAGAAGGTAAAGAGAAATCGGCAAGACCGCTGCGATCAGCAAATAAGCCCTCGCCACACTGACAGCTTTCGGATTTTTCATCCAGAGCATGACACCCGAGAAGCAACTGAAGACGGCCAAGCCTCCGTAAATTGCTCCAACCAGGCCCAGGCGTAGAAGGGTCAGGATGTGAACCCTCGCCGTAGCGAGATTCCTTACAGCCTTTACCGCGATAAAACCTTGCGTGACCGGGGAAATGACCGCGAGGGAGATACAGAAAATGAGCAGCCAGCCACCGACACCATAGAATTCATTCGCACGATCAGGCAACGCCGCGCGCACGGGATTGGACCCCGAAAGCGGGTGCTGGCGCTGGCCGCAGTTTGGGCAAACATCTACGTACAGCGCGCTTTCCTGGCCGCAATTCTGGCAGTACAGAGACATGTAGCACTGGGGCAGCGACCCGTAAATCTACACGGGTGCTCACCAGATCACAATAGCGTCTCTTCGAGAGACCTGAGGGATTTTTACTCGATCGGGTCGACCACAACTGATTCCTTATCCGCTACGCCTCTCCCTGGCAATTGCACAATCACAATCGCCGAGAGCACCAACACAATTCCCAAGGTCTGGATCGGGCGCACGCCTTCTGTCAGGAATACCGCCGCCAGCAGGATCGAAAAGACTGGCTCTAGGCAACTGGCAATGATGGCTCGGGTCGGCTCGAGATACTGCAAGCCGAGGAAGTAGAGAGAGAACGATCCCAGGACCGAGATCATGGAGAAGACGAACAGAAACGTCCATTGGGCGATCGTGTAGTGAGTGGCGAGGATTTTCCACGGCGGATTCACAATAAGCCAGAAGATGGCGGCGGAGGCAAGCGTCCAGGTCAACACGCGCCAGCGATCGTAACGGGCAAGGATGCGATGGCCTCCAACGTTGTAGAAGGCAAAGGAAAACGAGGCCAACATCGCAGCGACGAGGCCCCAGCGGTCGAGCCGAAGCGATGAACCGGAGCTCGTGCCGACGATGCCGATGGTAAGGGAGATCCCAGCCAGGGCGACCAGAACCGCGGCGACTTTCTGGAGCGAGAGCTTTTGCTGTCCGCGGGCGACCACGTAGAGCAAGACCCAGACCGGCGCGGTGTATTGCAGGACGATGGCGATGGCCACGCTCGTCCTCTGAATGGCGACGTAATAGAAATAGTTCGAGGCCGCGACTCCTAGCATGCCGAGCACGAGGCACTGAATAAGATCGGGCGTGGGCAGCGTGATGCGCTGCCAGCCACGGCGTCCGACGAGCATGGGGAGCAGAACCAGCAAGGAGAATGACGTTCGGGTCTGCGACAGGATGAGCGGCTCGATGGGATGCAACGCTTCTCCAGCGAGAGAGAGTTTGCCGGTGAAGACCGCGCGGCCCAGGGCGGCAGAGACTCCCCAGAGAAAGGCGGCTGAGGCAATGAAGAAATATCCGCGAAGGGGATGCGGGGCTTGATTGGATTTTGGAGAGTTCAGTTTTCAGGCACCGAGTCTGATGATGGAGCCGGATCAAGCAACTGGTCAAGAAGGGCTGGATCGAATCCGGCGATGGCCTGCCCATCGATTACGAGCGTGGGAGTTTCGTTGCTATCGTACGTTTCGGTCATAGTACGGCGGGCTTCGGCGTCGGTGCTGATGTCGCGCTCTTCGAAGGCGAGTTCGTGCGCTTCAAGGTAGATCCGCATCAGTTCGCAGGAGAAACAACCGGGTTGGGTGAAGAGGAGGATCTGTGGCATGGGTTACAGTGGCGTCCCTGCGAAACTCGGATTGCTACCCTGCTTTGATTACGAATCGAGATATTCGATTTCAATTTTAATCTTGGCCGTCTTTTCCAACATGGCCGATACCGAGCAGTATTTCTCCTTTGATAGCTTAACTGCATCTTCCACGGCCTTGTGCGAGACCTTACCCGCAACCCGATACTTCAGCTTGATTTCCGTATAGACGGCCGGGTAGCCCGACGCACGTTCGCCGTCGGCCGTGACCTCGAGACGAGTGAACGCCTCGCGTTTCTTACGCAAAATCCCCACGACATCCGAGGCGGTGCAGCCGCAGAGCGCGATCAGCACCAGTTCCATGGGCGTGTTGGCGGTCTTCTCGGCCGCCGTGTCCATCACAATCGCGTGACGGGACGTCGCTTCGCCGGTGTAACGCTCGTGATCTGTCCAGAGTACTTTTGCGGATATCACTTTCTTATCTCCGGTTGTCGGTGCTGGGTTCTGGGTGAATCAGAACGCGGTATAACTCGGGCGCGTCCTGCTTGAAGCGAATTTCGAGTTCGGTCTGGATCTCGTGCACGCGGGCTAGCGTGAGCGAGTCAGACAAGGTGCAGTGGCAGGAAAGATAGAGCCTGCCGCGGACGCGCTTGAAAATGAATTCGTGCACATCAAGAATCTCCGGAAATTGCGCCGCCACTGCCCTGAGCCGATGCTCCAGTTCCGCGTCTCCGACCAACTCTTCCGGCGTCTCAATGGTTGCCGGTTCGCTTTCGATATGGGTCAGAATGTCGGCGATTTCAGGAACATCGCGCCGCATATCGGCTTCGAGTTCCGTGACTTGATCGTGGGCCTGCTTCAGGGTCATGCGCTCGTCGAGTTCGATGTGTTGCTCGACGTGCAATCGCCCGGCAAGGTCCTGAACGCTGATGTCATGAACGTTGAGGTTGTTGTGGGTGGCGACGGCGCGAATGCGGTCGAAGATATTCTCGGTGCGCTGGGCGCGGGGTAGAGGCTGAACGGTCACGTCAGCGTTGGGAAGAATTCGGCGAACAGATTCGGTGACAGCCGCCGCCAATTGGCCGGAGCGCTGAAAAGTGACGGTGCGGGCCAACCCGACAGCAAGATCCGCGAAGTAGCGGTTGCCGGCGCGACGGATACGGACGCGGTCGACTTCAAGAACTCCATCGACATGCGAAACGGCATCGTAAATCTGAGAACGCACACCCGGTGGCGCCGCATCGAGCAATGCATCCACGGTGCGACGGGCCAGGCGCCAGCTGACCGAGACAACCACCCCGGCGACGAAAAGAGCGGCAACCGGGTCGGCGTCGCGCAGCCATTCAAGGTGGTAGGCTCTGCCGAGAAGAACCAGAACCAGGCCGAGTATGACAACTCCGGCAGACCAGATATCAGTCGAGAAGTGGAGCGCGTCGGCCTCGAGCGCCTGACTCTCGTACTTGTTCGCGATGCGTCCGAGGGCGCGGGAGCGCCACCAGTCGATCCCCATGGAAAAGAGCATCACCGCGAAGGCGGCGGGAGAGGGCTCGATGTCGATATGCCGAAAAAAGAGGCGGGTCGCGGCCTCGTAGACGATCCAGGCGCAGGTAAGGAGGAGCAGGCCCGTTTCCACGAAGGCCGAGAAATTTTCAATCTTGCCGTGACCGTACTGATGATCGGCGTCGGCAGGCTTGTCCGAGACTCCCACGGAAAAGAAGGTCAGGAGCGAGGCGATTAAATCCAGTCCGGAATGCGCCGCCTCAGAGAGGATACCCAAGCTACCTGTCGAGAAGCCAACCACCATCTTGAGAACGGTGATGACAATTGCCGCCAGAACGGAATTCCCCGCAGCGTTGCGCTTTTCAGCGCGCATCAACTCGGATGGGGGAAAGGCCGGGCTGCCCGACATGCAGGAATTATCGCTGGTTACGCCGAAAAGTGCCAAAGAATTGAGTCATTTAGACATTGCGTCATTGAGTGATGAAGTCTTCGGGCCATTGAACCTCAGTCCCTCGGAGACTGCGGGGTCGGGTATTGTTACAGTTTGAACCGATCACATTTTGGTCGCTTCAGGAACTCATCAGATTATAGAAGGCGCAATGACGTCAATCCTGTCTAATAGGCTGTGGCTGGAGATTATTGGCTTAGCCCTTGGAGTCTCGCTCTTGGAGGGCGCGGTAACAGGCAAGTTGCGGAAACCCCGGAGTCGATTCCGGCACTGGCCTGTACCACTACCAGTTCGTCCAGTATTTGGCGTAGTGGGCTTCGGCCTAGTGGCTTTTGCTCTCATCGACTTTTTCCAGCGATTTCTGAATCTGTAACAGTACCCGGGGTCGCAATCACTAGCAATAACCCTCAATTGTGCTAGGATTTCTTGCTTGGCAATTTCACCTTTCTGGTGGACCAATCCTGGAGGATAAGCGTTATGCGTAAGAGTTGGCTGCTGTGTGTTTTATTGGGGACGCTGGCTTGGGGACAAGCGGCTCCTAGCGCGCCTCCGCCGCTGCAGCCTGGACAGGCTCCGATGGCGAATCCGCAACCGCCCGTGGACACTTCGGCTTCCGTTCCGGCGGATGCTGCCGTGTTGACGATTAACGGAGTGTGCCCGGCTCAGCCGAAGGCGGCAACGACAAAAGGCGCTACTGCAAAACCTGCCACTGCCAGTACAAAGGCCGCCGAGACGAAGACTTCGTCGGGCGATTGCAAAACCGTGATCACCAAGGCGCAATTCGAAAAGCTGGTAGCGGCCCTGGCACCGAATCCCACGGCGCAGCAGAAGAAGCAGCTTGCTGGCGTCCTGCCTCGGGTCATCGCGATGTCGACCGAGGCCAAGAAAGAGGGCCTCGACAAGACTGCGCAGTTCGACGAGACCGTCAAGTTCGTGAAGATGCAGGTGCTGACCAATCAACTGCAGCGCAAGATTCAGGAAGAAGCCGCGGACATCAAACCCTCAGAGGTTGAGGATTATTACAAGGCTCATCCGGAAGTATTTGAGCAATACAACGTAGATAGAATCTTCGTTCCGCGCACCAAGCAAGCAGAGCCTGATGCCAAGGAAGACGAAGACAACAAAGACGACAAGCTCACTGACGAGCAGAAGAAAGCGAAAGAAGCTGCGGAGAAGGTCAAGGCTGACGAGGCTGAGCAGGCAATGACTAAACTTGCCAACGACCTTCGAGCCCGCGCTGTTGCCGGCGAGGATCTGGCCAAACTGCAGAAAGAGGCATTTGATGCTGCCGGGATGAAGATAGAATCCCCCACGGTCAATTTGCCGAATGTGCGCCGTACCGGCTTGCCGCCGGCTCACGCTGCGATTTTTGACCTGAAGCCCGGCGCAGTTTCCGAGGTGATCAGCGACTCGGGTGGGCACTACATCTACAAAATGAACAGCAAGACGGAAATGACGCTGGACCAGGCGAAGAACGAGATTCACGGCAAGATGCAGAACGATCGCATGCGCGAGAAGATGGACAAGGTAAACAACTCGTTCAAAGTGGACACCAACGAGGCCTACTTTGGGCCTGGCGGAGTCGGACCGCAACCGCCGCCGCACATGCCGCGTCCGCGTCCGGGAATGCCTCCGGCTGGTCCTGCGGGTCAGCCCCAGGCACAACCGCCGGCATCGCAGCCTCCGCCGCAAACGAACTGATGGCAAAACCTGTTGTAGTAGTAACTGGTGTCTCGGGAAATCTCGGATCCAGGCTGCTGCCCTTGTTGGGAAGCTTCTCGGTAATCGGGGTGGACGTGAGTCCGCCCCGCACCGATTCCGAGTTGCAGTTTGAAAGCCTGGATCTGGGCCAGGAATCCTCTACCCGGGTGCTTTACGAATTACTCCGCGATACCAATCCTTTTGCGGTCGTTCATCTGGCATTTGTGATCGATCCGGTACGCACCGGAGTGCTTGACGTTGATCGCATGTGGCAGATCAATGTAGCCGGCACGGCCCGTGTGATGGAAGCCGTCACCGAGGCAAACCGCACGGCCGAAGAAGGAATCAAGCAATTCATTTTTCCCAGCAGCGTGTCAGCCTACGGATCTGACTTGGCCGCGCCCGCGACCGAGGATTCCCCTCTGGCCGCCCATACGCTGCCATATGCAATCCACAAGAAGGAATCAGATGAAGTCGTGCAGCAGCGCTGCACGGCGCTGCGGGGATGTAGCGTCTACATCTTACGGCCTCACATCTTTGCCGGCGCCACCGTCCAGAACTATCTGATGGGAGCCTTCCGCGGAACGCCGAACGGCACAGGCAAACGCGCCGAGACCATGCGCTCCCAGGGGAAGCGGCTGCCCTGTATGCTGCCGCGCGGACAAAAGTATCTCGATAACAAGATTCAGTTCGTCCATGTAGACGATATGGCGCGGCTGATCCGGCACATCCTGCAGCGCGAACCAGAGACGCAGCGGCTGACTGTGCTCAACGTCGCCGGACGCGGCGAACCTCTGACCTTCGCGCGCTGCATTGAGATGGCGCACGCCAAGCTGATAAGGGTGCCCGGCAAGTGGGCGATGCGACAAGTTCTTTCCTTCCTCTGGAAGCAGAAGATTTCGGCAATCCCTCCGGAAGCGCTTCCCTACATGACCGGGGAATATACGATGAACACCGATCGCCTTCGCCGCTTCCTGGGTCCGGAGTACGAGCACGTGTTGCACTACACGATTACCGACGCCTTTGCAGATAGTTTCAAGCCTGCAACCAACTAGCGCGCCTTGTTAGTTTGCGGGGAACTCTCTCCGCCCCACACCGTCGGTTCACCGAGGGCTCCCTTCGGCGGCAGATGCCTGATGTACAGCACCAACTGCCAGATTTCCTCGTCGCGGAAGACATCTTTCGAAGCGGGCATACCTGAGGGCGAAACGCCATTCTGAATGATCCAATGCAACTGTCCGTCAGAATAGGACTGCACCGACGGAGAACTGAGTGGTGGGACGGGCGGCGACATCTTGTCTGCAAAAGGTACGCCGGTGTTCTGGCCATCAAGTCCGTGACAGACCATGCAATACGACCCGAAGGTTTTCTGGCCGTGTTGAATGTTTTCGGGGGTGGGAGCCAGCGGGTTCGTGTCGGAGTGGCCACGAATAGTCAGACGCCTTTTTGCTCCCTGCATGAGGCGGGTCTCGAGAGTGCCAGGAGTGCGAACCTGGCACCCTACGAGAAACAGCGATGCAGCGACGGAGACGATCGCTCGAACAAGCACGATTTGTCGCTTGGCGGCATTCATGATTGCTCGGTTACTCGACGGCAATCGTCATGTTCATGTTGCCGTGGTTGGCGCCACAGAAGTGATCGCAGATCGTCGTGAAGGTGCCTGCCTCCTGCGGTGTCACGGTTACTTCTATGGTTTGACCGGCCGGGATCTCTTCGTCAAGCTTCAGAGGACGAAGGAAGAATCCGTGAGTCACGTCTTCGCTGTGAATACGCAGCTTGACGGTTTTGCCCTTCGCCAAGGTGATTTTGTCGGGAGCAAAGGCGAAACGTTTGGCGGTGATGTCGATGACCGGGACATCGCCCGCGTGAAGATTGGTTGTGCCCGTTAGCGCAGCCAGCGCGCAGAAACACAGAACCATGATCGCGGAAGATTTGAGCATATTGAATCGAGCCATATTTCCTCTTTTTTTTGTTTTTGGAGCGTCTTAAAGGTTTGGATTTCTAAGCAACTGCTGGGCGCCGTTGATGCCACGGAACTCTCTAGCGGTAAGCTCGATGTCGTTGATGGATAGAGGTGTTGACCCCGGTTGCGCCGTACCGTTGAAACTCACGCTGCGAATGCCAAGGTTCTTGAAGGGATGCTCTTTGTCGAACGGGATAGGTTTGCGCGGGCCCGCAACGGTCGGGTCGGGGAAGGCAAAAATCAACGACCGCGCTGCATAGTGATGGACAGATCCGGTCTGATGCTCGTCGTCGCGATGAATGTGTCCGTATAGAACCGTGAGATTGTCGTAGCCGGAAAGAACGTTCATCACGTCATCGCCGTCGCTGGTGAACCACTCCCAATCGGGGCGGAGATCGAAGAGCGGACGATGGGTGAAAACAACTATGGGTGCGGTCTTGGGGAAGCGTGCCAGATCTCTTTTGAGCCAGGATAGTTGCTCGGTACCAACTTCCGGCTTGGCACGAGAAACGTTGTCGAGCGCCACGAAATGAACGCCGCGATGATCAAACGAGTAATAGCTCTCTCCAAAGAACTCGCGGTAGAGCGCTCCACTGTCGAGACCGGCATCGTGCTCTCCGGGCACGCACTTAATCACGGGAACATTGATCCTCTTCGAAATCTCCTGAAACTGCTTCATGCGCTGAACGTGAACGTCCTTGTCTTCCGTATCGTGGGTGAGATCGCCGGTGAAGAGGATCAGATCTGGCCGCTGCGGAAGGCCGTTGATCAGGTCTACGGCGCTTTCGAATGCTTTGGTCCCAAGCGGGTCGGGCGGGCCGTTGAAGCCGACGTGCGCATCGCTCAATTGGACAAAGGAAAAGGGTGCCACCTTTTCCCCATTCGCCTTGCCCATCGAGGCAAAGAAGCCCTCGGCTTCACCAGCGGCGCGAGCGGCCGGGTAGGCAGAGTAGAGTACTCCGACGCCGAGTGAAGCCCCGGCTATCTTAAGAAATGATCTGCGATCCGTTTGCTTCATGCTTTCCTCCGAAGAGCGTCACCTGCTATGGGAATAACGAGCGATGGGGCGAAATATTCCCGCGCGGCCGGGATAAATATTTTTCACGGCAACGGGAATAAAACAGTGCCTGCTCCAGTTATGCTTTGAAGGTGCCCGAACGCATGCCCGACGCGAGGTTTGAAGAGCTGTCCCTGCCTCTATTCGACCAGCTCTACAACTTCGCGCACTGGCTCACGCAAGATCGGAGCGAAGCCGAGGATCTCGTGCAGGAAACCTACACGAAGGCGCTACGAGGATTTCCGGGATTCCAAGCAGGCACGAATTTTCGGGCGTGGATCTTCCGGATTTTGCGAAACACGTTTCTCACGTCGCGCACGGGACTCAAGGTGGCAGGGCAAGAGGACGTGGAAGTCGATTCTCTAGCGTCCGTCGATCCATCGCCCGAAGCTACTCTGATCGGGAAGGCGGACCGGCAGGTCGTCCGCGAAGCGCTGCAAGAATTGTCGGTGCCACTCAGAGAGATTCTTCTGCTTTGCGAGGTTGAGGAGATGGCGTACGAAGAAATCGCTCAGGTGTTGGCGATTCCGGTCGGCACAGTGATGTCGCGACTGTATCGCGCCCGCAAAGCGCTGCGCGGCAGACTGATCCAGCGGTTCAAAGGGGGTTCGCATGGCGTGTGATTCGTTCGCGGAAAAACTCGATGCGTATGTCGACGGCGAATTGCAGGCGCAGCAGGCGAACGAACTCGGAACACACCTGCGGGGCTGTGCCGCCTGTGCAATTGATGTCTTGGAGCGGGTTCAGATGAAGCGATCGGTGGCCGATGCCGGCAAGTACTACGAACCGAGCGCGGAGTTTCGAAAGAAGATCCTGGCCCAGGCGACCGTGCGGACACCCTCAAAACGTGGCAGCTTCTGGGGATGGCAGGTGGTGGCGCTTCCTGCCGCATTGGTGTTGATCATTTCTCTGGCGATGAGTTTTTTCGTCAGCCGCGAGAGGACCAAGCGCGAACGCGTTTACAGCGAACTAGCCGACCTTCACGTGGCCACCCTGGCGAGCACTACGCCCGTCGACGTGGTTTCCACCGACCGACACACTGTGAAGCCCTGGTTTGAAGGAAAGCTTCCCTTCACCTTCAACCTGCCGGAACTGGCGGGCTCGGATTTCACATTGGTGGGTGGTCGGGTTACCTATCTGCAGCAGACGCCCGGGGCGCAATTGATCTACCGCATCCGCAAGCATGAGATATCCGTTTTCATCGTTCAGGATCGCGGAGCTGAAGCCGCAAGCTGGGCGTCTGACCCGCTGTCTATGTTGTCGTTTACGTTTGAGACATGGTCGAAGAACGGGTTGCGCTATTTCGTTGTAGGAGACACGAGCGCAGCGGACATCGATGCTCTCAGCAAACTGTTGCGCGATGCCGGATAGCGGAAAACGACCGCAGGCTAAACCGACTTCTTTCCACGATACAGTCCGGCAATGCCAAAAGTGTAGGGAGTCCAGGTCGCTTCCGTGAATCCAGCAGTTTTCATTCTTTGCAACATCTCTTGAGGCTCGGGAAATCTCTGGACCGACGCCGGCAGATATGCGTAGGGCCCGCGAACTCCTGAAATCATCGTTCCCACGCGAGGCAGGACTTCCTTGAAGTAGATGCGGTAGAGCGCACCCATCATCCCCTTGGGCTCGGAAAAGTCGAGAATGCCGCACTCTCCTCCAGGACGCAGAACGCGAACAATCTCTCGCAGGCCACGATCATAGTCGGCCAGATTTCGGAAGCCAAAGGCAGAAGTCACCAGATCGAAACGTGCTCGAGGTAGAGGGAGGCTAAGGGCGTCGGCCTCGATCCATGCCGGAGACAACCCATTTAATCCGATGGATTTTGAGAGGGCCCTCTGAAGCATCGCATGAGAAAAATCTGCGCCCAGAATCTGCGGAGCGATCTTCCCGGCGTGACGGCGCAGGGCAAAGGCCATGTCGCCCGTGCCACAGCACAGGTCGAGCACGCGCGCCTGGGGACGAAGGAGAATATGGCGGAATGTGCGCGCAGTGCGGCGCCACCACAGGCGATCCACATTCAACGAGAGAACGTGGTTCAGCAGGTCATACCGGGGCGCGATAGAGGTAAACATTTCGCGCACCGCGCGCGCGGCAGAATCCTGATCGCGAGCGCCTTCCGGCGCTGCGCCGATGACGGGGGGCTTGTTCTCTGACACGATACTTGGCGGGCGGCTAGCCACGCCTCTTTGTCTTGGACTTGGACTTGGTCTTGGATTTCGACTTGGATTTTGCCTGCTTCAGTTCTCTGACGATGCCTTCGACTTGCAGAACGTGGTTCGTGTCATGCCCCGCGAACATGCGGGCTAAATGGCCAATGCTCTCCTTCCCTCGTTCCAGGTGCAAGCCGTAGTTGTCCCATGTTTCCTTCGGAATCTCTTTCAGCATGGCAAGATTGTTCTCGCGCAACGTGCGAAAGACCTCCAGAGACCGCCGCGCATCGCGACCCTGGTATTCGAATACCGAGGCCCAGGCATCCTGATCGAACGGCTGAATGGTGACGCCGTTCTCGCCGATGACCGAACGCATGCGCCAGCTGGCCACAATCTCAGCATCAGCCAGATGCGCGAGAATTTCAGCGATCGACCACTTGGCGGGCTGCGGACGCCATTTCAGTTGAGCCGCCGCCAGGCCGGAGATCGCCTTCTTCAACCTTCCGGCTGTTGTCTTTTGCACTTTTATCGCATCCTGGCCCTGCACGTAGCCCAAGATACGCGCGATGTATTGTTCTGCCGTTTCTTGCATATGAACCTCTCTATTTTCCCCAAACCCAGCCGCCGCGGGAAAGACGGCGAATCTCTTCTACGGAATCCAGGACGGCGCTCTCGGGAACGTCACTCGCCACTTCAACTTTTCCAATCTCGCGCGGCAGGATAAAGTGCACCACACCGTTCTGCGTCTTCTTGTCCGATTGCAGCCGAGCCAGAATTTTGCGCGCGCTCACATTCACCTCGGGCAGCCGCCCCAGACTCAGTATCGAATCAGTGATACGGCCGGCGGTCACACTGTCGGTACGATTTACGCTCAGTGCGATATTGGTCGCCGCGATCAGGCCCCATGCGACAGCCTCTCCGTGCAACAGGGTGCGGTACTTTGTTTCGGATTCCAGCGCGTGACCGATCGTATGGCCCAGATTCAAGACACGCCGCAGACCGCCCTCGTGCTCGTCGGCGGAGACAACCTCGGCTTTGAGCCTCACCGATTGCGCGATCAGCCACTCCAGTTCGACCGGGTCGCGCTCTAAGATCTTGGCGCGATTTTGCTCGAATCGAAGAAAGAGCTCGACGCTTCCGATAATGCCGCATTTCAGCGCTTCGTAGAGCCCGGCACGAAATTCGCGGTCCGGCAATGTCTTGAGCACATTCGGATCGATCAGAACGACTCTGGGATGGTGAAATGTCCCGACCAGATTCTTGCCGGCAACCAGGTTGACTCCGGTCTTGCCTCCAACCGAGGCGTCGACCTGAGCGAGAACGGTCGTGGGAACCTGTACGAACTCAACGCCGCGCATGTAGAGCGAGGCAAGCAGGCCAGCGACGTCCCCGACGACCCCACCTCCGAGCGCGATGATCACGGTTTTACGGTCAGCGCCGAACTTGGCCAGCTTCTCCGCCATGGCCTCGACCGTCGCTAGACGTTTCGTGGGCTCGCCGTCGGGCATCGTAATCACTTCCGGCGTGAACCCGCTCGACTTCAAAGACGCGAGAAACTTCGAGCCCCAGCGTTTCCGGACAGGCGGTACGGTAACGACGAAAATGCGGCTGGCTTGGGGCAGAAGCTCCGACAAGATGGATCCGGCCCGGGTGAGAAGCCCGTTTTCGATCCAGGCCTGGTAGGGACGTGGAAGGACATGGATGGTCGCTTGCGGCATTGCGTTCCCATGATAGCGTATGCGTTCCCAGGCCCGCTTTCTGCCAGTCGGTGATAGTATTTCCCCCGGTTATGAAGGGTCTGCCACCTGAAACCGATTTTCTGGTCGTTGGAGCCAGTGTCGCCGGACTGCGAGCGGCCATCGAACTGGCAGACTCCGGTCGTGTGCTGGTTATTACAAAGAGCGACCCTCCCGACTTCAAGAAGGCAGATCTGAAGAACGAGGCCTATTGGCTGAGCGATGAGGACGAAGTCAGTCTTCACCTGCAGGATACCCTCGATACCGGCGATGGATTATGCAATCCGCAAGCTGTCAAGGTCCTTGTAAACGAAGGCGCCGAACGGATCGAGGAATTGATCTCCTGGGACAAGCACTCTGCACCCAAACTGACATTCGAACTTGAAAACCCGCACACCCGGGTTCGCATCCTTCATTCGCAAGGCGCGCCAACAGCCAAACAATTCCTGCGCGTGCTATTTGAGAGAGCGCAATCGTTGAAGAGCGTTTCGATAGCGCCACGAACGTTTGCGGCTGAGATTCGAACTGACGGAGAACGGGTCACGGGCGTTTGCCTGATCGACGAGAAGGGTGTGCCGCAAGAGATTGCCTGTTCGATTGTCCTTCTGGCAACCGGCGGAATCGGTCAAATTTATCGAAATACCACCAATCCTGAAACGGCTACGGCCGATGGCGTGGCCATGGCGTTTCGCGCCGGTGCGGAAGTCGCCGATCTGGAGTTCATTCAGTTTTGTCCCACGGCCCTTCACATGAAGAAGGTGCCGCGCTTCCTTCTGGATGAGACCCTGCGGAGCGAGGGCGCGTATCTGCGCAATTTCGAGCTTGATCGCTTCATGGCCAAGTACCATCCGCTGGCGGAGCGCGCGCCGCACGATCTGGTATCGCGGGCGATCGTTCACGAGATGGAAGTGAGCCGGGCGAAAGATCCGTTTGTCTACCTTGACGTCACACACTTAAGTAGCGCCAGGGTGCAGAAGCACTTCTCCCGGATATACGAAGTCTGCATGGCATATAACCTCGACATCACTGAGGATCTGATTCCAGTGCGTCCGGCGGCACAGTACAGTGTGGGCGGCGTCCGCGCCGATCTGGACGGGCGAACGAACGTGGCGGGCCTTTATGCGGCAGGCGAAGTGGCTTCCACAGGGGCACACGGAGCCAACCGGATGCCGGGCAATTCCCTGCTGGAGAGTCTGGTGTATGGTGCGCGTGCGGGCAGGTCGATGCGCGAAGCGGAGAGAACAATATCCCGCGTTTCGGCCGAACCCAAGGCTGCTTTTTCGAATGGCCCCGTGGACGCTGGCGTCGAGGAACTAGTCGGACAAATTCAGGATTTGATGTGGAACGAAGTCGGAATCGTGCGTATGCGCGGTGGGATGCAAAAAGCTCTCACCGCTCTGGACGGGATGACATCGAAGTTTAGTCACCCGAAAACGCGCCGCGCGTATGAGGCGGCAAACCTCCACCTCGTAGCGAAGTTGGTGGCCCAGTCCGCCTTGGCGCGCGAAGAGAGCCGCGGAGCCCATTATCGAGTGGACTACTCCGATCGCGACAACAAGAAGTTCCTGAAACATTCCATCGTGCGCGGTACCAAGGTTGCGTTCGCTGCTTAGGAGTTTTCGGTTTTGGGCGCCGCCGGAAACGCGACCGAGAGCGCGATCGATATCAGTAAAATCCCCGCCACAACTGATAGCGTCATCGAAATAGGAGGACGGTAGTGATCTGCGGCGAGCATTTTCGCTCCGACCAGAACCAGCACCAGCGCCAGCCCGTAGTGCAGGAAGCGAAATACTTTCATCAGTCCCGAGACGGCAAAATACATCGAACGTAAGCCAAGAATCGCAAAGACGTTCGACGTGTAGACGATGAACGCGTTGAGTGTGATGGCCAAAATCGCAGGAATCGAGTCAACGGCAAAGAGCACATCTGTGGTTTCGATCACCAGAAGAACGACAAGCAGAGGGGTGCCGTAGAGGCGACGGTCGCTCGCGTTCCGGATGAAGAAACGGCCGCGCTGATATTCCGTCGTGATGGGAATCCACCGCCGCACCGCTCGGACTACTGGATTCTTCGACGGATCCACCTGTCGATCGCCCGAGATGCAGATGCGAATCCCGCTGTAGATCAGCAGGGCGCCGAACAGGTAGAGAATCCAGTGGAATCGAGCAATCAGCCCTACGCCGGCTCCGATAAAAATCCCGCGGAGGATGAGCGCTCCAAGAATTCCCCAAAACAGAACTTGGTGCTGCTGTTCTTCGGGAACAGCGAAGTAGTTGAAGATCAATAGAAAGATAAAAAGATTATCGACACTGAGAGAGAGCTCGAGAACATAACCGGTTACGAACTCAAGGCTGGCCTGGTGTCCCTGCCAGAAATACAGAATCGCAGCAAAGATCGCTGCAAGAAAAACGTACAAGGCGCTCCAGCCCAACGCCTCGCGGAATCCGACAACGTGACCAGGCCGGTGGAAGACGCGAAGGTCCAGGACCAGCATGGCCAGCGCGGCAAGGTTGAAGAGAATCCAGAAGTAGAGCAAGCGATTCCTGGCAGTCTTTTAAGAATTGCCGATTGCTGATTGACTGTTGATTGACCTCGAAACTACATGCTTCGAGCTTTCAATCAACCATCATCGATCAGCAATCACCAATTATTTTTGCCTTCCCCGCTTTCCGCTGACCCAATCGTCCCAGATGCCGTCGGCCTTCATCATCTCGACACTATTGGAGTCGCGCATGGTCTGCTCGATCTGATCGTGGGTCAGGCGGGGACCAATCTTCTCCGGCAAATTCGCCAACTCGAGACTCAGCACGGCTGCTTCCGCGACATGCTTCTTCAGTTGCGGGAAATCGACCTTATCGTAGGTATCGGAGACGGCATGGTAGTTCTCGAGGTAATTGGCTTCTTCCTGATCAGCGACGAAAGTTGGCACGCCCTCGAGCATGAAATCGAAATGATCGGTTCCCCACTCCATGTCGGGCTTCACATCTTTCACGTCGAACTGCGCGAGCGGGGCAATCAGAACCTTGGCGACGAGCATCACGTCATGGCGTCCGCCCGCAGAAAAGCCTGTCGTCTTACCGGTGCCTGAATCGTAGATTACGACCCCAGCCGCTTTGTCTAATTCGGCGCGATGATTTGTCGCATAAGCACGAGAGCCCAGCAGCCCTTGTTCTTCGCCCGAGAACAGGATGAAGCGGATCGTGCGCCGCGGCGTCATGCCGGAAGCTTTGATCGCCCTAAGCGCATCGATGACCAGAGCGGCATCGCACCCGTTGTCCAAAGCTCCGGTGCCAAGTTCCCAGGAGTCGAGGTGCGCCCCTAGAATGACGAACTCCTCCGACTTCTCGCTGCCACGAAGCTCAGCGATGACATTGGACGTCTTAATGGGCCCGCCGATCTGATTGGGAATCGCCAAGTCAGCCCATACCGGATTTCCGGCAGCCAGCAGGCGGGCGATCCGTTCCCCGTCTTCGCGGGCGACGATGACCATCGGCAGACGATCGATCTCTCCCGCGCCTGAATTCGTGTGCCGATAAAGGATGTCATGCTCGCGCGTCGCCATGAATGCGATGGCTTTGATCTTCGCCTTTAACGCGCGCCCGATGATCGGCGGGGCGTTCGCATACTCGGCGAACAAATCAGCCCAGGTCTTGAGCACTGTGGTATGCACGAGAGCAATCTTCCCCGTGATGTCCCCTGCCTTCTGAAAGTCGGCGTCGGTTCCCTCTCCCACATCCACCATGGGAACATGCTTGACCGGTTCCAGGGCCGGTGCCCAAGCGATCGAAACAGCACGGACGTGGAAGGGTGAGAGCACCATCCCGCCCCCGACGCCCGACGCGCTGACCTGATGCGCGGTAGTGACGGTCATCTCGGTAGCGCCTTCCGACCATGAATAAGGAATCTCGAAGCTTTCGGTATGCACACTGTCTGCGCCCGCAGCGGTGAATGCGGCCACGCCCCATTGCACGGCATGCTGCATGGATCGAGTTCCGGGGACGCGGCCCCCGATTTCATCCGTGAGGCGACGAAGATTTTCCTGGAGCGGAGATGGTTGCAGGGCGGTCTGAATTAGCTGGTTGACGGCATTGGTGTCGGCGGGAGGATTGGCGGCAAAACAAAAACTAACAATGCAAACACACAACAGGGCCTTGGCAGTTCGCATATTGCTGTGCATTAGAAATGAAATTCGCGAAAAGCGCAAAAGACGCGTCACTTCGGCGGGAGAGGATCCATCTTGTCGAGAATTCGCACAGTTTCCAGAATCGTATTTCCCGAAATCTCTAAACTCTTCGCACTGAGTTTGTCGACAGTGTCCTGAGGGGTATGCCAGAAGACGTTGTTGTAGCCGTAGGTGAAGTCGATCAAATCGGCCGAGGGAACACCACGATTCATGAACGGCAGATGGTCGTCAGAGACCTTATTCGTGCGGGCAAAAAAGTGAGATTGATAACCGAGCCGCGTTGCCGCTTCGCCGACTACACTTTCCAGCCAGGGGGTCGAGTTCAAATCGCGATCGATGTCCAGATCGGAATCGCCGATCATATCGGCCAGAATGAAGGCCTTCACTTTCTTGACTGTTCCATCCGCCTGCCACTTCTCCGCGAGATGAGTAATGCCGTAAAGACTGTCGGCCATGAAATCCATTTCAGTGTCGGGAACCATCGCCTCTTCGGCGTCGTCCCAGACTAGCCACACGCTATAGCCGTCACGGGTCTTGCCGCGCAACTGGTTCGCGAGTTCCATCAAGAGCCCGCTTGTCGAAGCGCCGTCATTGGCACCCACGTAAGCAGTGTTTCGTAGGGGATAATTCGTATCGTAATGACTGGCGATGATGATGATTCCGTCTTTTGTGCCCGGATATTTCGCCACGATGTTGTGCACTGGGAAATCGCCAACAGGAGTCTTCGCGGTGAAAGTGTCGTCCTCTACCTGATCGCCCTTGAGATGGCTATCCAGATAATCTTCTACTTTCTTGTGGTTCGCGCTGCCAAGCGGTCGCGGCCCGAACTTGACGATGTCTTTTGTGTACTGCATGGCGCGGTCGCCATCGATCTTGGGCAGCGGAGCGTTATCCGCCGGAAATGAGATCGGCTGGATCGAAGGCTGGCTGGTAGCCGCAGTCGCGCTTTGGCTCTCGCCCGCTTCCTTGGCGCGGTCACAGGCGAGAAGCGCTAAAGCAGAAGCCAGCAGGACCTTCGACAGCGCTCTTACACTGCTCATTTTGCCTGCTTTTCGCGACGGGCGGCGCGCTGCTTTGGATGCACGAGCCACGCGACTCCGATGCTCACTCCATACAGCGCGATCATGGGCGCGGCGAAAATGCACATATTCAGGATGTCAGTTGTCGGGGTAACGATCGCCGCGACAATGAAAATGACCAGGATCGAATAGCGAAAGTTCTTCCACATGAAACCGGCGCTGATGATTCCCATCAGTGAGAGGAAGAACACCAGAATCGGCATCTCGAAGATCAGTCCCATGCCGAGGATGATGCTCAGAAAAAGCTGGGTGTACTCGCCAATCGTAATCATTGGCTGGAATTGCTTGCCGAAAGCGATCAGGAAATTGAGCGCCGCCGGATACACGATCTTGTAACCAAAGTATCCGCCGCACGTGAAAAGCGTGATCGTCGAGACCATGAAAGGGACGACATACTTCTTCTCTTTGCGGTAGAGGCCCGGAGAGATGAACATCCAGACCTGATAGAGGACAAAGGGAGATGTCAGGAACAGCCCAGCCAATGCGGCGATCTTCAAGTAAAGGTTGAAAGGTTCGGTCGGGTTCAGGTAGACCAGCTTTTCCGACATTCCATTGGCTTTGAGAGCGTTCATGATCGGACGCTGCATGACGTCGTAGATGGCTTCGACCTTCCACCAACAGGCGAAGAATCCAACCGCGACGGCGACGATGGAATAGACAATCCGCTTGCGAAGTTCCTCCAGATGATCGAGAAAGCCCATGGTTGGCATGGACTCTTTATCGTCTTCGCCGCTCGGGACGGCGGCCGCGGACTCAGGCATGCGATTCCTGAGAGGCAGGAGATGTCACAGCGTCGCCTGGGTGGGCAGCCTCGGTGGCGACGGGAGGCACTTCGTTGACGGGTGCTGACACCTCTGCAGTCGGAGCCGCCAAAGTCGCCTCGGCCGCGGGCACAGGGGTGTCCACGTTCGTCGAGGCATCGGCGTACGTAACATCGGTCTTTGACGCCTCCAGAGTACGGCTCGTCGTTCCCTGCACTGGGGGGCTAGGAGGGAGAATCGTCTGTTTGTTCTCGACCTCCAGATGAGCAATCTCTTGCTCGATCTGCGCCTTGAATTCGTTGGATGCCCGGCGAAACTCGTTAAGGTATTTGCCCACCTGACGGGCGATCTCCGGCAGTTTCTTCGGCCCGAAGATAACGAGGGCCAGGAAGAACAGGAAGATCGTCTCAGAAAAGCTCATGCGCACCATCATACTGCCCGAGAAGGAAAGGCGGCAATGTATCCGATGACAAGGTAATGACAAGCCCGTCCTTCAGTTGGCGATCATCGAAAAAAAACTAGTTCACTGAGCTCGCGGATAGGAAACGAACTCGACAAGAAACCCTTTTACAGACCGCCCAGCATATGATATTGGGCCATGCAATTCTGGTTTGCCCGGGGCAGCGAAGTCTCAATCCGCGAGCAATTGGTAACGCAGGTCGTGCTCGGCATTCTGAGCGATGACTTGGCCCCAGGCCAGCGCCTGCCCAGTACACGCGATCTGGCGCGTCGATTTCACCTGCATCCCAACACGGTGAGCGCCGGGTATCGCCAATTGGAACGTGATCGATGGGTCGAGTTTCGGCGCGGCAGCGGTGTGTACATCCGCGCATACAAGCCAGACCTGCCTCAAACGTCGGCCGTCGCACTTGATCAAATGATTGCGCGGCTCTTTCGAACCGCACGAGAACTCGGCCTCTTGTTACCCGAGTTGCGATGGCGCCTGCGGCAATGGCTGGAACTGCAACCTCCCGACTATTTTCTGCTGATTGAGCCCGACGAAGAATTGCGGCGGATCCTGACTGCTGAAATTGCCAATGCCGTAGTCTTTCCGGTGAGAAGTTGCGGGATCGAGGAATGCCCGAAGATGATTGCAGGCATCATACCTCTTTTGCTGCCTAATCGCGCAACCCGGGTGCGGGAATTGCTTCCTGCGGCAACAGAATTACTTACGCTGCAACTTCGTTCCGTGCCGGCTTCACTAGCAGGATATCTGCCCGCACCGGCGGGAAAGCTCGTCGGAGTCGCATCGCGTTGGCCGGAGTTTCTGAAAGTGGCGCGCGCGGTGCTGATCGCCGCCGGCTTTCATCCCGACTGTCTCGTGCTGCGGGATGCGAGCGAATCGGATTGGCAGCGCGGACTCAACGAGACAGCGGCGGTGGTGTGTGACTTTCTAACTTCAGCCAAACTCCCGGCGGGATGCCGGGCTATTCCCTTCTCTTTGCTCTCGGAGCCTTCAATCGCTGAACTCAAGCGCTACGAAGATTTCATTCGCCAGCCCATGGAATCGGTGTGACACTCGAGAAACTGTCCTAAGCGCACCAGAGCACTTGGGTGAGAAGCGCTACCCTGCGCTCATGAAAAATCTACGTGTGATTCCTTCCTTACTTGCAACATTTCTCCTCGTCTCAAGCGCAGTAGCGCAAACCGGCGGTCCTGAGACCGACGAACCCTCAGGGCCCAGCGAGATTGCTGCAGCCCGCAGCAAATACCTAGAGAAGGCTGCCGACGCGGCCGCCACGAAGGATGGCCAGGCTGAGGCTCAACTGCCTCGGCGCGGCCCACGAATGCCGATACCGCCGCAGCGTAGATACTATGGCGGAGCCTACTCAACACCTTGGATGGCTAACGGCGATGCCGGTCATGCGCTTATCGGAGCCGGAATTGGCTTTGCCATTGGGGCGACAATCGGCGCGGCCGGGGCTGTCCACAACGGAACGTCGGTCGGGAACGGGGTTGCCCTCGGAGGCTCGCTGTGCGCTCTCTTCGGCCTGGCCATCGGTGCGACTCACGGCCTAGGTCATCCCTACATGTACCGAAGAAGAATTTACGCCGTGCCGCCTGAGGACGATGCGGAGGGCAATCTTCGATCGCCCGCAATTCAGAAGAACTCGCCAGCGAAGTTACCGGCTTCAAGGAATCCAGGCCTGCCCAGCCAGCAACGTGAGGTCGAAGCAAACGCTGCAGGGGCACCAGAAATATCGGAAGGGCCAGAGCGGCCCTCTGAAGGCGCGGTATCTTCTCCGAAGACGCAGCATTGACAAAATCTCTCGGCGCAGCCCGTATCATGATGCCGTCGGTTTGCCTGCTTATCCCGACCCATGATCCGGCTGTGACAGGAGAGATTAGTGAAAGAGCTACTTGCGGAAGCTGCGGTGAGAGCTGCGAAATACCTCGATCAAATCGACGACCGTCCAGTCGCGCCCCGGGCGGAGAGTGTCGCTAGATTGGAGGCGCTGGGCGGCCCATTACCGCAAATCCCCTCCGATCCCGCGCAAGTGCTGGCGCTGCTCGATGACATAGGTTCCCCCGCTACCGTAGCCACCACGGGCGGACGCTACTTCGGATTTGTAATCGGTGGCACGCTTCCAGCGGCCCTCGCTGCAAACTGGCTCGCCGGCGCCTGGGACCAGAACGCAGCCATGCAAGTCATGTCTCCAGTTGCAGCCAAACTGGAGGAAATCGTCCAGGACTGGATGCTCGACGTGCTGGGATTGCCGCCCACGAGCGGAGTTGGCTTTGTCACGGGCACGACCATGGCGAATTTCTCCGGCCTCGCGGCGGCGCGATCGGCGTTATTGCAAAGATCGGGCTGGAACGTCGAGGAGGAAGGCACCTTCGGGGCTCCTCCATTCCGGGTGATTGTCGGACAGGAAGTGCATGTTTCTGTGCTGCGCGCGCTGACCATACTCGGGCTGGGTCGCTCGCGCGTGCTGACTGTCCCTGCTGACGGCCAGGGACGTATGCGCCCCGATGCACTGCCTCCGCTCAACAGCAATACGCTGCTCTGCCTGCAGGCGGGCAACGTGAATACGGGCGCATTCGATCCGGCAAAAGAGATCTGCGCCCGAGCACGGGAGGCCGGTGCTTGGGTTCACGTGGATGGCGCTTTTGGGGCTTGGGCCGCTGTTTCACCGCTCTATGCGCCCTTATCTGACGGCTTCGAAGACGCGGATTCGTGGGCCATTGACTGTCACAAATGGCTGAACGTCCCTTACGATTCTGGAATGGTCGTGGTACGGGAGCCGGAGCATCTGCGCCGCGCTCTGTCTTGGGGCAGCGCGGCTTATCTGACGCAAGGCTCGGGACGCGAACCGTGGCAGTTCACTCCGGACGCCTCCCGCCGGGCCCGCGGAATCGAACTGTGGGCGGCCCTCCGATCTTTGGGTCGAGACGGGCTGCGGGAATTGATCGAACGCAACTGCCGTCAAGCCAGGACCTTTGCCGAGCGGCTGCGATCCGCTGGTTACACGATATTGAACGAGGTCGTGCTGAACCAGGTTCTGGTGTCGTTTGGCAGTCCGGAGGAGACTCAACGCGTGATTGCCGGGATCCAGGCAGACGGGACCTGCTGGTGCGGCGGTACCGTCTGGCAAGGGCATACGGCGATGCGAATCTCAGTGTCGAGTTGGGCAACGACCAACGAGGATGTGGAACGGAGCGCGGCAGCCATGATCCGGATCGCAAAATCCATCAAAAAGCAGACCGAATTCGACTCTTAGGGGGAACTGGAAGGGTCTCCCATGCATCTGATAGGGAGGGGCGGTTCTCGTCGGTTACCAATGGTAACCCTCCCCAGCTAAATGCGTCTAACTAGGTGATATACTGCGAGTATTCAGCGCCGTAGCTGGGGTGGAAGACGCCCTCAACGAAGGAAATTTCAAAAATGGCACGTAGTTCTCGCCGCTCACTCTTCCTAGTAGTTTTTTTCCTGCTTGCCTGCGGATTCCTGGGCATCTTGTTTGCCCAGCGGTCCGGTCAGCAGTCATCGATGACGGGCGACTCTGACGTCAAGGACAGCCTTAAGCAGTTCACCGACGTGTATGCGCTCGTCGAGGAAAATTATGCGGAACCGGTAAACGCCGACAAGGCGATTTACAACGGCGCAATTCCCGGCATGCTGCACGCGCTCGATCCGCACTCGAATTTCTTCGATCCGAAGTCGTACGCACTCATGCGTGAAGACCAGCGCGGCAAGTACTACGGCGTGGGCATGACCGTCGGTCCGCGCAATAACAAAGTTATCGTGATCTATCCGTTCACTGGAACCCCGGCATACAAGGCCGGCATCCACCCCGGGGACGTGATCATCGCCGTTGACGGCAAGTCGACTGAAAACATGAGCACCGGCGATGTTGCCGATTTGCTGAAAGGGCCAAAAGGCACCACCGTTCACATCAGCATCTCGCGCGAGGGCGTTGAGAAGCCCATGGAGTTCACCTTGGTGCGGGATGAGATTCCGCGCTACAGCGTCGACGTGCACTTCCTGATCAAGCCGGGAGTCGGCTACATGCACGTCAACGGATTCAACGAGACCACGGAACACGAGGTCTCTGAAGCGCTCGATTCGTTTGGTGATCTGAAAGGCCTGATTCTCGACCTGCGCGGCAACCCTGGCGGTCTGTTGAGCGAGGGTGTGGGCGTCGCTGACAAGTTCCTGAAAAAAGGACAGCTCATCGTCTCCCATCACGGACGCGCCTCAGCCGAGAAGCGCTACGTTGCGCAGCACGGCAATGGTGGCAAGGATTATCCGATTGTTGTTCTCGTGAACCGGCTCACCGCGTCAGCGGCTGAGATCGTCTCTGGTGCGATTCAGGACCACGATCGCGGGCTAATCGCCGGCGAAGTGACGTTCGGCAAAGGTCTGGTACAGACCGTGTATCCGCTGTCGGAAAATACTGGTTTGGCGTTGACGACGGCTCACTACTACACGCCGAGCGGACGCCTGATTCAGCGTGACTACAGCAACATCTCGCTCTACGACTACTACTACAATCGCAGCGACGCCGAGAGCAACAACACGGCTAACCGCGAAGTGAAGCTGACCGACAGCGGTCGTACGGTGTACGGTGGCGGCGGCATCACTCCGGATGTCAACATCCCTCCGGTAAAGTCAAATCATTTCCAGGACACGCTGCTGCAGCACTATGCGTTCTTCAACTTCGCAAAGCGCTTCGTGGTGGATCATCACCCGACCAAGGGCTTCGAGGTTGACGACGCCACGCTGCAGTCATTCCGCAAGTCGCTCGACGAGGCCAGCATTCCGTACACACAGGCCGACCTGCTCGACAACAGCGACTGGATCAAGTCGGGTATCAAGTCGGAGATTTTTATCGATGCGTTCGGTCAGGATGAAGGCATGAAGGTCCGGGCCGAGTCGGATCCGGAAGTGGTCAAGGGGCTTGAGCTTTTACCTCAGGCCAAGGCGCTGGCCGACAATGCCAAGAAGATTGTGGCCGAGCACAATATGGCTCCGCCGTTCAATCGCTAACCGAACAGCAATTTATCCAGAGCCCGGACCAGTTCCGGGCTTTGCTTTTGGCGGCGAAGCGATCACTTCAAGGTACCCGACTGTTCGTTGACTTCGTCCCATAGCTGTGTGAGAATCCGCGCAAGAGGGCGGTTTTGCAGGGGCAGCGAGACTCTCCTCGGATAGTCCTCTCTTTGTGCGAGTAAGCGAAAACTGTAACGGATGAGTCTTCTTCAGCATGGCGGATGCAATACAGGGCGCTCGATCCCATTGAGTGGATTGGGGCTCGATTGAAACTGCCGATCTTGGCTGGAGCGCTGCTTTTGGCGGTGATTGCGGGATACATGGACTTGCGCAGCCGGCGAATTCCCAACTGGCTGACGGTCTCGGGATTCGTGGTGGGAGTTGCGGTTCATGCGGTTTTTGAAGGATGGAGCGGGGTCAAGACTTCCCTGCTGGGCACGTTGATCGGACTAGGCCTGTTGCTTCCCTTTGTCTTGCTGCGGAGTCTGGGCGCGGGCGACTGGAAGCTGGCCGGTTCGCTGGGAGCGTTTACCGGACCGGGATTGTTGACCGATTTGCTGATCGGATCGATTTTCGTGGCGGGACTCATGGCCGTGGCGCTGATCATCTACAGGAAGAGAGTGCGGCAGACGGTGCGAAATATCGGACACATTCTGATTTCCCTAGTGACGTTTCGATTGCCCAGCACGCGTGTATCGCTCGACAATCCCGACGCGCTGAAAGTTCCGTACGGGGTGGCCCTTGCGCTGACGGTGGTACTTTACGCGACGGTCTATACCTTGGGAGTTCGCTGAATGACCAGTTTCAAAGACAAATTCCTTCGAGCATTTGTACGGGAGACTCGCGGCGCCGAGATCGCCGAGTCGGCGGCCGTTCTACCGCTGATGTTCATGATCCTGCTCGGAATCTTCTGGTTCGGCCAGGCGTTTAGCATCTATGGCGCGATTACGCGAGCAGCACAGGAAGGGGCGCGTGCGGGGGCGGTACCGTTGTGTACAACCTGCAGCGCTGTGCAGAACAATACGGCATTTGCAACCAACGCATCGAACGCCGTTCGCAACGCTCTCATCGCATCGAAGCTCGATCCGAACCAGGCCCAGACTCCTACCCCACCGGTATTTAACTTCTGTGACAATCCGGTCGTGCAATGTCCAGCCACGGGTGGTGGTTGCGTACAAATTCCCGTCCAGTTGCTGAATACCAACCAAGGTGGAGGAGACTGCGGCATTTCCGTCTACTTTCAATATCCGTTCAAGTTCTGGCTTCCGTTTACGTCGGTAAACAATCAGCAGATACTCTTGACAGCTTCGGCGCGGATGCGTGTGGAGACGAGGTGATTGCTTCCGTGAATCGCGGGATTCAGACAAACCACGAGAAGCGATTCCTGTGGCGGAGCGAAAACGCTACACAACTCGCGGAGTTCGCCGTGACCTTGCCTCTGCTCGTCGTATTTGTTGTCGGCATCTTCGATTTCAGCGGCGCATTTACGCTTAAACAGAAGCTGACGAACATCGCCCGTGACGCGGCCCGCGCTGCGGCCGCAGATCCCGCGACCGATCTGAACAACGCACTCCCGTATTCTGTCAATGATGTGTTTTACATTATCGACAACTATCTGGTCGCAAACAACATCAACGACTGTGGAGTCAAGGTCACGGACGGAAAGCCCGGAACAACCAAAGTCACTTGGGTATTCAGCCATCCTTCCAGCAGCGGCTCAACTTGCGGAATTACGATCACCATCAACCGTGGCTATTATTTTCCTCTGGGATCGATAGCGCCGCCGCCGACTGTCGATTGTGCACCAGCGCTGACTGGGCAGACGCAAGTCGTGGGCACTTGCGTCGGCATTAAGTACTCATATCAATGGAAGTTCGGCAATGTTGCAAGTCTGCTGGGCACCAACGCAATACTTCCCAACGCGATTTCCGGTGTAGCGATCGCGATGAACGAAGACTGAAGCAGCAAGTGAAGACTGCGAGCAAATTTCGACGTCTAGAACGCGGCAGAGAGCTTGGAGTCACCATGGTTCTTGTCGCCGTAGCGATGGTCGCAATCATCGCCATGGCCGCCATGTCGATCGACCTGGTAACGCTCTATCTTGCGCGTGAAGAAGCACAGCGCGCTGCAGACTCCGCGGCGCTCGCGGCCGCTCGCGTGATCTCTATTACGGGCATCACGGGAACTGCAGACACGACTACTGATCCCGCCGACTGGCGAGCGATCTGCGGCGCTGCGGGCGGGTGGGCCACCCAAGCCGCTCAGGCCGTCGCTGCGCAGAATACCGTCGGTGGACAAGAAGTCACGGTCGGTGTCACTTACTCGGATGGGAGTACGACGGGCGCCAACGATTGCTCGACCTTGTCCGCTGCGTTCGCTGTGAATCCTATGGTTACGGTGCAGATTGTCCCGGCGAACATCCCAAGCTTCTTTTCCCGCATATGGGGCAGCAGAGGCAATAACATTAGCGCCTCGGCTACGGCGGAGGCTTTCAATCCGTCAGCCTCGGACAACAACGGCGTTGTACCGGGAAGCGTCACGCCGGTGCAACCGCGCTGTGTGAAGCCATGGATCGTACCCAATTTGGATCCTGGGAATTGCCTTATCGGCAATCCCCGAAACTGCAATCGTTTTGTAGTCTTAGGCGACGGCCAAATCCAACATCCTGGGATTGCTCCGGGCGGAGGATTAAGGTCACCGGCTGTGATCGGCGAGCACTTTACACTCTTAGCCGATTGCACGTCCACCGCAGCGCCTTGCATACTGGCTGCAAATCCACCTAGCGCAAATTTTTCGAATGCACCGAGCTTACAATATCTGCCCGGAGCAATCTCAGGCCCATCACAAGCGGTGCCCGGCTGCGCAGCCACTGGCTCGACTTACGAGATGGCGGTGGCGGGATGCGATCAAACTACCGTGTACCAATGTGGCCAGCAGGTCCCTCCAAGTGGCAATCCCAATCTAGTCGACCTCAGCGAAAATCCGAGTGGCGCCGCTGGTGACACAGCGATGGGACTGGCTTGCTCATTGACCAACGGCAATACGATTCCACTTACAGGCAACGACACGTTGCGTATCACTTCGTATCCATTTGTTGCAATCGCGGGAGATGCCAACCCACTGGGCATCAGCGGCACGCCGGTCACCACCAGTAATTCGATTGTGTCCCTGCCTATCTACGACCAAACTTCGGTGACGATTACGCCCACCACGACTCCTGTCACAATCGTTGGCTTCCTGCAAGTCTTCGTGAATCAGGTAAATGCCAACGGGAGCGTCGACGTCA
>Ga0207008_10039_pt1 | contig 38602 bp, 29 predicted proteins | sample Alteio_BWMinCont_83_FD_153489 | JGI IMG/M metagenome (GOLD analysis project Ga0207008, IMG submission 153489) | Enriched cells from forest soil in Barre Woods Harvard Forest LTER site, Petersham, Massachusetts, United States -... | ecosystem: Environmental > Terrestrial > Soil > Temperate forest >... | reverse complement strand
CCGCAGTCGCGGCGTCCTATCTCGCGAATTTTCTGCAGGTGCCAGTGGCTGTGCCCCCTCTGCAAAATGCGATTGCGGCGCGCCCAGGCCCTGAGGCGCGCAGCCTGCCTTCCGCTTCATTGTCCACCCGATCAACACCCGACCGGCCGATCTAGCGCATCTTGCTTGCGATCATGGCGTCAGGCTAAAGTCAGACGTCGATGGAGCTTCGAATCATCCCGATGCTGCCGGATTATTGGGCCAGCGTACGCGCGATCTATGCCGAAGGCATTGCAACCGGCATCGCGACATTTGAAACGGATTTACCTGACTGGACGAAGTGGGACAGCACTCACCTGAAGCATTGCAGACTGGTCGCAGTTCGGGCCGATGGTACCGGCGTTCAATCCATGGCGGGTCCGAGCATCCTTGGTTGGGCCGCGCTGAGTCCGGTGTCGATCCGTCAGGTCTACCGGGGAGTGGCGGAGGTCTCAGTCTATGTTGCGGCCAACGCGCGCGGACGAGGGGTCGGCAAAGCGTTATTGGAGAAGCTGGTCGCTGAATCGGGGGCGAACGAAATCTGGACTCTGCAGGCGGGTATCTTTCCCGAGAACACCGTCAGCATCGCGCTCCACAAATCCTGCGGATTTCGCGAGGTGGGAATCAGGCGCCGCATTGGGAGACTTCGAGGCGTATGGAGAGATGTGTTACTGCTTGAGCGGCGCAGTCCAACGGTAGGCGCGTAGATCGTAGGCGCCGTCCTACTTGTGAGGCGGGATCCAGTAGACCTCTTCCTTTACGGACCCTTTTTCGACAAAGCCGCGGCGCTTCAGGATCGCTTTGCTGTGCTCGATCATCTCGGGATGGCCGCAGAGATAAGCGACGGTGTTGCTGGCGTCGAGTTCCCAGTGATCCGCATATTTGCGCAGGATGTCGTCAGCGCGGCCGATCTCGCCAGACCAGTCTTCGTGATCCCAAGGCCGGCTGACGGTGGGCACGTACTTGAACCAAGGTAGCTCCTTGTCGAACTGCGCGAGTTCCTCGCGATACCCAAACTCCCAGGGGCGGCTGGCTCCATTCAGCAGAAACAGTTTGTGGCTGCCATCGAACCGGCCCTCTTTCCAGTCTTTGGACAAGGTGCGCACGTAGCTTACGAACGGAGCGACGCCGGTGACCGTCGAAATCAGTAAGTGATTGTTGCGTCCATTGCGCATGTCGAGCGAAAACTTGCCTTTGGGGACTTTCCGCATCAGAAGCCGGTCGCCGACCTGCAACTTGTACAGCGACGGAGTCAACGCGCCGTTAGGGACGAGTTCAAAGAAGAACTCGACTTCATTTTCAGACGGTGCGGACGCAATGGAATACGGCCGCTCGATGCGCTTGCCATCCTGCTCGACGCCAAGCGTGGCGAACTGGCCGGGAACAAAGTTGAACTCACCCCCGCTGCGGATGCGAAACATCCAGAGATCGGGCGCGAAGTCGACACGCTGGGTGATCTGCGCCTCGGGGAAGAATCTGTCATCGGGCATGGTGTGCTCTCTCGGCCTCAGCAGGCTCATCACGCGTTCCGTTCGGAAAACAGCAAGTCGCGTCCAGGAATCTGAACGGCTCTCGCTCGAATTCACTGGATACCCATTTAGATGAGGCAGTGCCCGTACGTGACTCAGCACGGTGCCTGCCAAATCCCCAACCGAACGGTCGTACGGCCAAACAGAGTGGCGCTATCCTAGCCGGAAATGCATGGTTTTGGGAAGAGCGAAATATTTTGCAGTTCGCGAATTGGTGGAGAAAGGCAGGAGCCGGGAAGCCGAATTGTTCAGCGGGTCTGAGGCGTTTCTTCGGCGGCAAGTTGCTCGAGGACGGTTCTGAGGGCGCGGAGGACATCATCCGCGGCATTGGCCTTCAGCACAAATTTCAGCATGCCATCGGGCGTGAACTGGGCGCCACGTTGTGACGATACGAAGCGCGCCAGGTGCTCAGGATCAACCGTGGCATTCTGCCGGAACTTGAACGTGACCGTATCCCGCTTGCGGTCGATGGCGTTTACGCCGACGCGCATGCAGAGCAGCTTGAGCGAGGCGTAATCGAGCAGATTGCGGACGGCTTGCGGCGGCTCCCCGTACCGGTCTTGCAGTTCGGCACCCACGTCGGAGAGTTGTGATTCCGTTTCGACTCCCGCGACACGCTTGTACATGCGCAGCCGCTGATTTTCTTCCGGGATATATTCGGCCGGGATACGAATGTTGAGGCCGAGGTTGAGTTGGGTTTCAGCCTCGTCGGGCGCAGCCTCGCCCTTCATCTCGCGAATGGCGCGATCGAGCATCTGGGTGTAGAGCTCGAAACCAATGGCCTCGATGTGTCCGCTCTGTTCGCCACCAAGAAGGTTGCCAGCGCCGCGGAGCTCGAGATCAAGGGCGGCGATTTTGAATCCGGCGCCGAGATCGGAGAATTCCTTCAACGCAGCCAGACGGCGCCGCGCGATCGGCGTGAGCTCGACTTCTTTCGGGATCATCAAATAGGCATAGGCTCGGCGGTTGGAGCGCCCCACGCGTCCGCGAAGCTGGTAGAGCTCGGAGAGACCGAGACGGTCTGCGCGGTTGATCAGGATGGTGTTGCAGAGCGGGATATCGAGGCCGTTTTCAATGATCGTGGTTGCGACCAGGATGTCGGCCTCGTGGTGCATGAAACCGAGCATCACTTTTTCGAGTTCGGTTTCGCCCATTTGACCGTGGCCCACTGTGATGCGGGCTTTCGGGACCAATTCCTGCAGCTTGGCGGCGATTTCCCAGATGCTTTCGACTCGGTTGTGGACGAAGTAGATCTGGCCGCCGCGTTCGAGTTCCTGCTCAAGGGCCGACTGGATGAGCTTGTCATCCCAACTGGCGACGACCGTCTGAATCGCCATGCGGTCTTTAGGCGGAGTCTCAATCACGCTCATGTCGCGCAGGCCGACAAGAGACATGTGCAGCGTACGCGGGATTGGCGTCGCTGACATCGTAAGAACATCGACTTGCTTGCGCATCTGCTTGATGCGCTCTTTGTGGCGGACTCCAAAGCGCTGCTCCTCGTCGACGATGAGCAGTCCGAGGTCGGCGAATTTCAGATCTTTGGAAAGAATGCGGTGCGTGCCGATGAGGACGTCGATCTTGCCGGCTTCAGCCTTCTGCAGGATCTCTTTTTGCTGCTTCGGATTACGGAAGCGGCTGATCATCTCGATCGTGACCGGAAACGGGGCGAAACGCTGTTTGAACGTCTCGTAATGCTGGAAGGCGAGCACGGTCGTCGGCGCGAGCACGGCGACTTGCTTGTTGTCGCTGACGGCTTTGAATGCTGCCCGCATGGCGACTTCGGTTTTGCCGTAGCCGACATCGCCGCAGAGCAGACGATCCATGGGCAGCGAGGATTCCATGTCGCGCATCACGTCGGCAATGGCTTGCGCCTGATCCTCCGTTTCGTTGAACTCGAAAGAATCTTCGAACTCTCGGACAAATTCGTTTCCCGAGGGAAACGCATGACCCTGCGCCATTTTGCGTTGCGCATAGAGCTTGAGCAGTTCGTCGGTCATGTCTTTCATGGCCTTGCGCACACGGGCCTTGGTTTTGGCCCAGGCTTGCGTGCCGAGGTGACTGAGTGCGGGCTTGGCCCCTTCGGAAGACCGGTATTTCTGAATCAGATCGAGGCGGGTGAGTGGGACGTAGAGACGCGCGCCTTCGGCGTATTCGAGCAGCATGAACTCCGCGTTGCCGTCTCCCTGGTTGATTTCCTTCAGGCCCTGATACTGCCCGATGCCGTGCTCAACGTGGACGACGTAGTCCCCGACTTGCAGATCGCGGAAGTCGGAGAGGAATGCAGACACCTTCGACTTCGAGCGCTGGGGGCGCGAGGCGACCGCTTCCGATTCGTCGAACAAGTCACGCGCACCGAAGATGGCGAGATGGGCATCGGGGAAGATGACGCCGTCAGGCACGTAGGCTTTCGCCAGCGTGGTGGTGTTGACCTCTCCGGCGAAGTAGCTGGTTTCATCGGCGTAGCTCTCGCCTCCGCGGGTGCGGCTGCCGAGTTTGAAGCTGACGTTGTACTCGGTAAAGATGTCGGCGAGTCGTTCGACTTCTCCGGTGTTGGGAACCGAGAAGAGAACTTCATTTCCCGCCGCGGTCAGCTTCTGTACCTCCTCGAGCATCGCTGGAACAGCGCCGTGAAAACGTTGTGTCGGCTGCGTCAGGATCGAGACGGTGGTATCTGCATCGTCGCTGGTTGTGATGCCGAGGTGCTCGACATCGGCTCCTGTCAGCGATGCGACCTTCTGCCACCAGGCGTCCGGCGGCAGATAGAGATCTTCCGGGCGCACGAGATTGCCAACGCCGCTGCGCTCGTGCATTTCGCCGACGCGCGTCCAGAAGCGGTCGAATTCCGTCCGCAGAAGATCGGGTTCATCCAGCAGGACAGCAGAGTTGGGCAGCAGATCGAACACAGTGCGATCGGAGCCCGCTACTGGCGCGTAGAACTCCCAGCCGGGGAAGACGGTGACGCCGCCGGAGCGGACGGCCGCTTCCACGATCTCGTCGGTTGTTCCCGCAATGCGTTTGCCGGAAAGGCGCGTATGAATTGCGCCGAGCAGCTGATCGGTCACCGGAGTTTCGGTAAGAGGAAGCAACAACGCTTCATCGATCGGATTGGAGGACCGTTGCGAAGTGGGATCGAAGCGGCGGATGGAATCGACTTCATCGCCGAAAAACTCGATGCGGACCGGGCGCTCGGCTTCGGGCGAGTAAACGTCGAGAATGCCTCCGCGGAGGGCGTACTGTCCGGGCATCTCGACCACGTCCGCCGAGGTGTAGCCGACGGTATTCAGATGTCCAAGCAGATTTTCAACATCGAACGATTCGCCGCGACGGAGTATGCGGGCAAGCTCGGTGTAGTAGTCGGCGGAGCGCTGCAGGATCGCGGTCGCAGCAACCGCCGAGACGACGATCGACGCCTTCCCGGTAGCGATCTTCCACAGGGCAGTCGCGCGCTCTTCTTGAAGTTCAGGATGCGGGGAAAGGTTCTGGAACGGAAGCACGTCGCGGGCAGGCAGGGCGACGATCGAATCGGGATCACAGGCCGCGGTGAGCTCGCAAAATCCGCGCATCACCGGGACAAACTCCTCAATGGCGCGATTGTCGTTGACCACGAAGATCAGCGGGCGCTCGGCGGCGCGCCGAAACAGCACCAGCAGCAGAGCCTTGGCGGTCGGAGAGAGTCCGGAAACACGAATCCGCCCCGTGCCCTCTTTCAGGTGGGAGGCAACACGCGCAAATCCGGGAAGCAATTCGACGTCTGCGAAGAGTTCGCGGACGAAGGGAAGAAGCATCGCCCTGTAATTTTAGCAGGAAGTAAAGCATGATACCCGCGACGGCGTGCACTCTTGCCAGAATGCGGTGAGCCTCGGCGTTTATGCGAAAGTGGCGAGAACACGCTAACCACCTTCGAAGACACTATTCCGGCGCGGAAGACATCTGGTACAAGAACAACGTGGATGCGCCGGACAACTCTCGGATCGCCTCAAGCGCGCCGGGATGGCTTCCGATTTTAGTCCTGCCTTTGACGGCCTTGGCGTGCCGCAATCTGCTTCCGCCTTGGGTCTTCATGTGGGCACTGGCCTTTGCCATCTTTTTCAGTCTGAAGTGGCTGACTTGGTGGAGGGCGCGATCGAAAATTGTCCATCCGTCGTGGCGTTCAGCGGCTTATCTTCTGGTTTGGCCGGGAATGGATGCCGATGAGTTTCTGGATGTAAACGAGCGTGCAGCGCCGCCGGTGCTGTCAGCTTGGCTCTCGGCGGCGTTCAAAACAATTCTCGGAGGAATATTGCTGTGGGTGGTGGCGCGAGCTGTCCCGGAACGTCAGCCTCTGGTGCGCGGGTGGATAGGGATGGTCGGGCTGATCCTGCTGCTGCATTTCGGGACTTTCCAGATGGTCGCGCTGATGTGGCAGAGCCTCGGGGTCAAGGCCGAACCGATCATGTCGGCGCCTCTTCGTTCTACCTCCCTCGCGGAGTTCTGGGGAAAGCGATGGAACCTGGGCTTCCGGCAGTTCGCACATGAACTCATTTTTCGGCCGCTGTATCGGAGTTTGGGGCCAGAGGCGGCTGGATTGCTGGTCTTCGCGGCATCCGGACTGATCCACGATTTGGTGATCTCGGTGCCCGCTCGTGGAGGCTATGGCTTGCCAACGCTCTACTTCCTGGTGCAAGGCGCAGGCGTAACCGTTGAGCGTTCGCAATTCGGCAAGCGATTCGGGTTTGGCCGCGGAGTACGAGGCTGGTGCTTCATGGTGGTGTTCCTCGCCCTGCCGGTCTTTGGACTCTTTCATCCCTGGTTTGTGCTGCGTGTCATACTTCCATTCATGCGGGCAGTTCGCGCGATATGACCACTTCACTCGCACTTCGCCTGTTCGACCTCGATCTGTGGTTCGTGGGCGCCGCTCATTTTCTGATCCTCTTCGCCAGCTTTCAAGTGCCTTACCGTCTGCGGTGGAAGGAGGACTTGCAGCAATTGATCCCTTTCAACCGGAAGCTGCTGTGGGTACAGGGCGGATTCACGGTGTTGACTATCATTGCCTTTGGCATATTGACGTTGGCGCTTCACGAGGAATTGCTGCGAGGTGATCGTGCTGCCCTGGGCCTCGCCTGCTTCATCGGAATTTATTGGACGGCTCGGATTTTGGTCGACGCCATCTACTTTTCGCATGCTGATTGGCCGAAAGGGGCAGCGTTCGTGGTCGGGCATGCCTTGCTGACGCTGCTGTTTTGTTGCCTTGCTGCCAGCTATCTTGGGCTGTTCGTCTGGCAGATGTGGATCGGGAAAAACGGGTAGCACGTTGCGACCGCAATCAGCCAATCACTCTCTGACGCGATCAAGGGATGGCATCCCGCGATGGTAGTTGCCGCATTGGTCATCCCGCTCCTTGCGGTCCTGTTTGTCGCAATCCTCTTAGTCCGCTTCTGCAAGCGGCAAGTCGCAGCATTCCATCGAACAGTTACGAACCGAGTCGCAATCCTGTTCGCTGCCCGATTGCCGGGCTTTGGGATCATTACCAACGTAGGTCGAAAGTCAGGGATTGCATATCGGACTCCGGTGAATATTTTTCGAGAGACTGACGGATTTCTGATTGCTCTCACCTACGGCCGAGATAGCGGCTGGGTCAGCAATGTTCTGGCGGCGGGCGGATGCGCTCTCGAAACCCGCCGCGTGCAGTATCAACTTTCGAGGCCGGTTATCGTGCACGACCCCACGCGGCGACGATTTCCACTTGTTGTTCGTGTCGTCCTCGGCCTTATCGACGCAAACGACTTCCTGCAGCTTCAGGTTTCTTCAGAGGGCGACGGAAGTTAGGGATTGGACCTGCCGCGAATGCTGAGTTCCGTCTCTGCTGATTGGTCCGCGAGCGTCATGTGCAACGCATGCTGCTTCGGGTCATAGGTGGTTTTCAGCGGGTAGGCGCTCCCTGAAACCTTTGCTTCGGCGCGCGCCGACGGCCAGTCGTAGACGACCACTTCCATAAACTTCCACCAAGGTGTGTACGATCCTTCGCGCGCATGGAATTTGAGACGCAGAGACTTGGCGTCGGCCTCGCAGGTGATGCCCTGCCGCAGATATTTTCCCTGCTGGTAGGCGAAGGTGTGTCCGTCGTCGAGATAAAGTGAGCCGCTGCAATGATCGCCGGGATAGACGCGAAGCTCGAGCGGACCTCCGGGAGTTTCGTCTGTGCTTTGGATCAGAGGCTGCATCGGCAGAACCGTGCCTCCGCGGACGTACACCGGCATGGTGTCGAGTTTGGGATGAGTGCGGTGCTGTTCGGGAAAATGGGTTCCGGGTTTCGCCATGATGGCGTCGCCTATCGGGGGCGCGGACGGCTGGGGCGGCATCTTTTCGCCAGTCCAGAAGTCGTACCACGAGCCGGATGGAAATGAAATGACATAGTCATCGAGCTTCTCTCCGAAGGGGGCGGGCGCGACCAGCAAACTCGGCCCGAGGAGAAATTCACTGTCCCAGTGATCGAATCCCGCGTTGGGGGCGAAGATCTCCGGGAACTCGAGGAAGACCGGTCGCATCATCGGCAACCCGGTGCGCGACGCTTCGTCAGCCAGAGAGTAGATGTAAAGCAAGAGTTTGTAGCGAGTCTCAATGTAGCGGCGGCGGATTGTTTCCTGCTCCGGCCCGTTGGCCCAGACTTCGTGGGGACCGCTGCCTTTGTCGTAGTGGGAGCGGAAGAACGGAGAGAAGGCGGCCAGTTCAACCCAACGTGTGAGCAGATCGGAAGAAGGAGTTCCGTTGAAGCCGCCGACGTCCGCGCCCACGAACGGGATTCCGCTGAGCCCGAGATTGAGCACCATTTGCGTGGCGAGACGAAGATGGTTCCAGGTCGCGGCGTTGTCGCCGGTCCAGGTAAAGCCGTAGCGCTGGCCTCCGGCGTAGGTGGCGCGCGTAAGAACGAACGGGCGCTCGTCAGGCCTTAGCTTCATCAAGCCTTCGTAAGTGCCGCGAGCATTTTCGAGCCCGACAATGTTGTGGATCTCGGCATGAATCGCCGTGCGCGTGACAAAGCCGGGTTCTTCGATGCGGTGCACGGTATTCAGGGGCATGGTTTTGCCCGGTCCGTCAAAGACCGAGGGTTCGTTCATATCGTTCCAGAATCCAGAGACGCCATCTTTTACAAAATCGCGGTAAAGGCTGCCCCACCATTCGCGGGTCTGCTCTCGCGTGAAATCCGGAAAGACAGCCGGCCCCGGCCAGACAACGCCCACGAACTCACTGCCGTCCGGATTCTTCACAAAATGATCGCCGGCGTGGCCTGTGTCGTAGGGTTTGTAGCCTTGGTTTGGAGTATGCGCGATGTGCAGGTCGGTGATGGTGACGAGATGAAAATGCTGCTTGCGCAGATCGGACACCAGCCCGGGGAAGTTGGGGAATGTCGTCGAGTTCACCGTGAAGGGTCGATTCCGGTCCTGATAGTCGATATCGAGATAGAGGACGTCGGAAGGAATCCGGTCATTGCGGAGACGGCTGGCAATCTCGCGAACCTTCGACTCAGGGGTGTATGAGTAACGCGATTGCTGGAATCCCAGTGCCCACAGCGGAGGCAGCGGCGGCTTGCCGCTGAGATAAGCGTAGCCTTCCACGACCTGCTTCGGACTTGGACCGTAGATGAAGTAGTAATCGAGCGGTCCGCCCTCGGCGCCGAAGGCGATTGTGTCGCGGAAACGCTTGCCGAAGTCGAACCAGGTTCGCCAGGTGTTGTCGAGGAATATCCCATGGCTTTGCGTGCCGTTCATCGCAAGAAAGAACGGGATCGCTTTGTAGAGGGGATCGACCGATTCTTGCGGGCCAACGTCGGTGTTCCACAGCGTGTAGGCCTGTTCCCGGCGATCGAATTGGCCGGTTTTGTCCCCGAGGCCGAAGTAGTGTTCGGAGCCAGAGATCTGCTTGTAGATGGAGAATCCGTCGAGTTGGAATCTTGTGGGGCGGCCGAGAGCGTCGGCAGAGATCACATTGCCGGAGAGGTCGCGAATCACGATGCGCAGCGGGTTGCGTTCGACGCGAACGTCGAGCGCGGCAGTGCGGAAGCCGACAGCGGCAGCATCTTGCGTGGGCTGCACCGGAATGGTCTTCGTGCGGGATTCGGGCAGCACGGCCCACGACGCATCCTCGGGAAGTGTTCCCGTCGGAGAGATGCGCACGCGAATGATGTCGTCGCGAAGGGCTGTAATCCGCAGAGCAGCCGCACCAGCCTGAATCTGAATGCCGTCCTGCAGGGTTTCGGCGGCTGAAACAGCGTCGATGCTTACCGAAAGCGGAATCGTTGACGCAGTTTGAGCGTCTAATGTGGCGGCGAGGAGCACGAGTCCGATCAGAACGGCAGCGAACCGCTGCAACGGCGAATACATGAAGAGGCTCTCCCCGGGAGTTCGGTCTGGTACGAAACATCATACCAACCACAGGATTCAATTCGCAGCGAACAAGGGGCAGTTGGTATCGTTAAAGGGTCGCAACTTCGGCAGTGCCCATTCTTTTGTAGAGACAGGGAGAGGATATGGCGTCAGGTAGCACGGTTTCGAAAGCGGCTCTGTGGACCGGCAGAGTCATGAGCGCTCTGCCGGTATTGCTGATTCTTTTTGGCAGCGTCGTAAAACTGATGAGGACTGCTTCAGTCGCTGAGGGGTTCAACCGTGCGGGTCTGCCCCTGCATCTCATGGTGCCCGTGGGTTCGATTGAGTTGCTCTGCGTGATCGTTTATCTGATTCCGCGGACTGCGGTGCTGGGCGCGATCCTGATGACAGGCCTCCTGGGTGGAGCAACGATCACCACACTGCGCATCGGCGATCCGACCTACCTGATGCCGGTGATCCTTGGCATGCTGGCGTGGGGAGGATTGTATATGCGAGACCCGCGTCTGCGAGCACTGATTCCCTTCGTAGACTAGCCGCGGAGTAGTGGACGCGTCAGGCAGGTCGGTCCGCCGCTGCCGTTGATACAGATTTCGCTGCCGGGAAAGGTCCGGACGTCGAATCCGTGTTCGCGGAGCCGATCGTTCGTCTGTCGGTTTTCAGAAATGGCGAGCAGTCGCTTCTCTCCTAAAGAGAGAACGTTGCAGGCGAGGGTGTCGCGTTCCGAGTAATCGATCTCGATCAGCTTGAAGCCGCGCGAACTGAGCAATTCCACGGTTTCCACAGCGAGCCAGGGGAGATCGACAAGAGCAGTCCTCTCGTCGAGAAGGCTGATCAGCGACATCAGGTGAAGGCAGGCCGAGGGCCCCGGTCCGTAGGGCAGCGGTGCCGCTAGAACCTCGATGCCTTTAGGTGCAAGGATGGCTCGCATCTGCGCGATGCCGGCCGCGTTCGTGCGATATCCGTTGCCGATCAGCAAAGTTGTGGCGTCAAGCCAAACAATGTCTCCCGCTTCGGTCGTGCCTGGAGCCTCAATCTTCGCGAGAATGGGAATGCCGATTCCGGCGGCGAATCGCCCCTGAGCCTCCGCCTCAGCCACGCGGTTCATTTTTCCCGGACGCACAAGGATGAGGCCGAAGTCCGTCGCGAGAGATGCGTCGTGCGCGTAGGCAGCATCGAGGGAGAGATCGTCGCTGGGCGGAAGCTCGAGAATTTCGGCACCGATCACGTCCAACTCCGCCCGGAGAGCCTGGTGTTGTTCCTGTGCTTTGAAAAAATCGGGAGCATGGCCGAAGCCCAGCTCCTGCCAGCGAGCGACGCGCTCTGGCCGATTCCATCCTGCAGATTTGGGTGAGCAGACGAGCACCCGTTTGAGCGGACCCACCATGGAGTGCCCGTTGAAGGCCACATCAGACTGTGGAACCGGCTGTTCCTGAACGCGTGCCATGCAGCAGCGATGATACGGCAAGGTGCGCTCGCGAGGAAATCAGCGGATCTTCAAATCAGTCCCGCGCGGAATCCTAGCCAATTTCTGGTTGCAGTTCTTCCTCTGCGGCCGCAAACGACACGTGAGCGTCGGCCGGTGGAAGCAGGTCGCGGACGGCGTGCTTGCTTTGATGCCCGCGCTTGGCAAGCCATTGCTTCAAATGTTTGCGCGCGGCTGGCGCCAGCTTGGAGAAGAACAGTCCAGCGCGGCCCTGATCGCTCGCCCAGATTACATCGGCCTCGCCCTGAATCGTAATGCTCGTTCCCGGCAACACACAGCGAAAGGGCATGTTGGAACTGATGGGCACCGGTTCGCCGGCCTGCAAGGCCAGTCCATGTTCGCCGATATCGATGCTGATGCCAGCCAGCGTCCCATGCTCCAGTTCGAGATATACGAGCGTCTTCACTTCGTAGCGCGGATGTTGGCGGCGGTTCGACTTAGCAGACTTCCTGCCGGTCTTCAAGGCCTCCCTTACGAGTTCACCCTCAAGCGGGCGGTAAAGGATGCGGCTGGCGCCCGATTGAAAAGCTTGGCCTGTTCCCGGCCATGCGCGACTGGCAACGGCCAGCAGTGCTGGCTTTTGCGTCGGAGGAAGCAGGGATGCCATCCGGATCGCCTCTTCAGCGCCGGGTAAGTCGAAGTCGACAATCATGGTGGCGCAGCGCCCGCTCATGACCAGTTCCAGCGCTTCCTGATGCGAGCGGCACTGGATGAGTTCGGTATCGAGTTGATCGAGCGTGGACTGCAGTGTTTGCAGGGATCGTTTGTCTTGGCAAAGAATCGCAGCGGCCTTACGCATGAGGAACACGTTAAGGGCATTTCATGGTTGAGGAAATGTCACAGCAGTAATCCGCCCGATGGTTACCAACGCGATCTGTAAATAATGGCAAACGTTGTTCTTGCGGGCGTTCGGGGATGATGGGGAGGCGCCGCGCCGGGCGCTGTTATAATCAAAAATTGCGCTCATGGCTACGAAACGACTGATACGATCCACGACGGTTTTGTCGATACGCCACAACGGCAGTGTGGTCTTGGCGGGCGACGGCCAGGTCACACTGGGCGAGTCCGTGATCAAACATTCGGCGAAGAAGATCCGGCGGCTTTATAGCGACAAGATCGTGGCCGGATTCGCGGGTTCGACGGCGGATGCCTTCACGCTTTTCAGCCGCTTTGAAGCCAAACTGGAGCAATATCACGGAAACCTGGGTCGGGCGGCGGTGGAACTGGCCCGCGACTGGCGTACGGACAAGTTCCTGCGACACCTGGAAGCCTTGCTGCTGGTCAGCGATAAAGAGCAGACGTTCCTTCTGAGTGGGCAGGGTGATGTCATCGAGCCCGACGGCGGTATTGCTGCTATCGGGAGCGGCGGTCCTTACGCCCAGGCTGCCGCGCAAGCGCTGGCGGAACATACGCAGCTTTCTGCCCGGCAAATTGCCGAAGAAGCAATGAAGATTGCGGGCAAAATGTGCATCTATACCAATGATCGCGTAACGATCGAAGAATTGTGACGCACGCAGGGGAGGGATTTCAGTTTTTGCCCCAAATCAGGCCTTTGCAGCCATCGCCTTCATCGCGACCTGTTCTTTGATTTCCGCGGTGCATTTTGTATTCAAACCGCAAACTCCGCAGCGGGCAAAGAAATTGCCGCCCAACGGGATCACAGGGATAAAAAACAGGGTGAACCACTTCTTGGTTTCAACGATCGCGTGCATGGTCGGCCGGACGCACTTGGAACATGCTCGCTCCTGTTGTGATATGGCTTTGGCCTTGGTCCTTATCCCGAAGAAGAAAATCATGTAGCGAGCCTCCTTTGAAAAACCGGATTGCGCGATTACCAGGGCGACAGTAGCACCTATCGATTGCTGAAAAATCAGTACGATAGTGATAGGACTAAAGGTAGGTTTTAACGATTCCAAATGGCCATTTACCTTCCATCAACCGCCGAAGAAGAGCAGCTTGCGCTGGATGAATTGACGCCGCGCGAGATTGTCGTTGAGCTCGACAAACACGTGATTGGGCAAAAGGACGCCAAGCGGGCCGTGGCCATTGCGCTGCGAAACCGGACGCGCCGGCAGAAGCTGCCGCCCGATCTCGCGGAAGAAATCATCCCCAAGAACATCATCATGATCGGGCCCACGGGCGTGGGTAAAACCGAGATTGCGCGGCGGTTGGCTAAGCTGGCGAATTCGCCGTTCCTGAAAGTGGAGGCTTCAAAGTTTACCGAGGTCGGATACGTCGGGCGAGACGTCGAATCGATGGTGCGCGATCTGGTGGAGATCGCCATCGACAATGTGCGCGAGGAGAAGCTGGAAGATGTCGCGGACAAGGCTGAGTTGAACGCCGAGGAGCGCCTGCTTGATATCTTGCTGCCGCCTACGCCTCCCGCACGGCCGGAACCTTCGTCCACTGCAGGTGGAGTTGTCATCGATGGCGGCACCGCATTGGCTGAGTCTTCGACCCGCACCCGCGAAAAGCTGCGGCAACAGCTCCGCGAGGGCAAGCTTGACGATCGCACAGTGGAGATCGACGTTCGCGAGCGCAACTTCCCGTCGTTCGAAATTCTCACGAACCAGGGCGTGGAAGAGATGGACGTCAACATCAAAGATATGTTGCCGAACATCTTCGGACAGCGCACCAAGAAGCGGAAGATGAAGGTGAACGAGGCCTTCGAATATCTGATCCAGGAAGAAGAGCAGCGGTTGATTGACATGGATCAGGTGACGCGTACGGCGATAGATCGCGTGGAAAACTCAGGCATCGTTTTTCTCGACGAGATCGATAAGATCGCCGGTCGCGAAGGCGGCCACGGTCCGGATGTATCCCGCGAGGGGGTGCAGCGCGACATCCTGCCGATTGTCGAAGGGACGACGGTCAACACCCGTTACGGTATGGTGCGGACCGATCACATTCTGTTCATCGCGGCGGGCGCCTTCCATGTGTCGAAGCCGAGCGATTTGATTCCAGAACTGCAAGGGCGCTTTCCGATCCGCGTCGAGTTGCAGTCGCTGACCATGGAAGATTTCGTGCGCATCCTGACCGAGCCGAAATCCTCGCTGGTGAAGCAGTACACGGCGTTGCTTGAGACCGAGGGCGTGAAGCTGGACTTCACTCCTGAATCCCTGGACGAGATTGCGCACTTTGCATTCCGCGTGAACGAGAGCACGGAAAACATCGGGGCGCGCCGCCTGCATACGATCATGGAGCGCGTCCTGGATGAGTTGAGCTTTGAAGCGCCAGAGAAAAAGGGACAGGCGGTAACCATCGACGCTGATTATGTGCGCAAGATGCTGAACGACATCGTCAAGGATCAGGATCTGAGCCGCTACATTCTGTAGAGAATTCCCACCACAGAGGGCACAGGGGCACACAGAGGATTTCCTCTGTGGTTCTCTGTGCCCTCTGTGGTTTATCTTCTTGAAACCATGAAAACCCTCGACCGCAGCCGCTTGCAGTCCCTGATGCAACGCGAACAGAAGAAGTTTGTGGACGAGCGTCCGAAGTCGAAGGCGCTGTTTGAGCGCGCGCGCAAGTCGCTGCTGGCAGGCGTTCCCATGAACTGGATGGTGAAGTGGGCCGGCGCTTTTCCGCCGTTTGTGCGTGAAGCGCAGGGCGCGGAATTCTTTGATGTCGACGGCCTACGCTACGTCGATTTCTGTCTTGGCGATACGGGAGCGATGACGGGGCACTCTCCGTTTGCGACCGTGAAAGCTGCGGAGGAGCAGATGCGGCGCGGCATCACGCTGATGCTGCCGGGAGAAGATGCAATCGTCGTCGCCGAAGAATTACAGAAGAGATTCAACCTGCCGTATTGGCAGTTTTCTCTGACCGCAACCGATGCCAACCGATTCTCGATTCGCCTGGCGCGGCAGATTACGGGGCGTCCGAAAATTCTGGTTTATCACTGGTGCTATCACGGCACGGTGGATGAGACCTTCATCACTCTTCACGACGATGGGACGGCTGGCCCGCGACCAGGGAACATCGGGCCGCCTGTGGACCCTGCAGTTACAACGAAGGTCATCGAGTTCAACGATGTGGCCGCATTAGAGCAGGCTCTGGCTCCCGGAGATGTGGCCTGCGTTTTGGCTGAGCCCGCGATGACGAATGTCGGTATCGTGCATCCGCAGCCGGGATATCACCAGGCTCTTCGCGATCTCACGCGCAAGCACGGCACGCTGCTCATCATCGATGAAACGCATACCATCTGCGCCGGGCCGGGAGGCTACACGCGGGCCGAGAACCTCGATCCGGATGTGATTGTCTTCGGGAAGGCAATTGGCGCGGGCATTCCGGGAGCGGCCTACGGCTTCTCGCAGGAGGTAGCCGATCGCATCGTCGCCAAACAAGAACTGGAGAACTGCGATGTGGGCGGCATCGGTGGAACGCTCGCCGGCAATGCGCTTTCTCTTGCTGCGATGCGAGCCACACTGACCAAAGTCTTAACCAAGGAGGCGTTCGACCGCATGATTCCGATGGCTGAGCGCTGGACCGTGGGCGTAGCGAGGGCGATCGCCGAGGCTGAGCTGCCGTGGCACGTGACCCGGCTCGGCTGCCGCGCGGAGTACATGTTTGGCCCTGAGCCAAAGAATGGCAAGCAAGCGCATGATGCAATGGACTTCGAACTGGAGCGCTTCATGCATCTCTACGCGATGAATCGCGGAATCCTCCTAACCCCATTTCACAACATGGCGCTGATGTGTCCGCAAACGGAGGCGGAGCATGTGGATCGTCATACAAAGGTGTTTCGCGACGCGGTAAGGGAATTGACCGCGTAGCCTGCCGATCGCGCATGTTCTGAAATGGAGATCCTTCGACCCCAGGAGCCAATTTCGATCTCGGTGCGCTCTGGATGACGGAGCCAGAGAGCCTTCTGATAGTCTGGTTTCTCCCGCATGAGAGGCTCTGCCCTGAAGCGTTGGCTTGCCGTGGTGCCGCTATTCCTTACGGCATGCGCAACGATCGGGCCCCCGCTGCCGCCTTCGCTGGACTTGCCTCAACCCCCTTCGGACTTACGGGCTTCCCGCAAGGGTGATCGAGTGACCCTCACCTGGACTTTTCCCAATGTCACGACCGATCGGCAGACGATCCGGACACTGGGGCCAACGCGGATTTGTCGCGGCATGGGCACACTGAAAGAGTGCGGTACGCCAGTGGGCCGGACCGCAGGGCCGGTCAAAATGCCCGCGAACAATTCGCAGCAAAAACCAGAAGGCTCCTATACAGATGTGATCCCAGTCTCGATGGAGACGGATTCGCCCGACGCTATCGTCACCTATGCAGTTGAAGTGCTCAATCCAGAGGGGCGCGGCGCGGGCGTCTCGAATCAGGTGCGCATTCCTCTGGCGCACTCGCTTCCGCCGCCACAGGATTTTCAAGCGAAGCTGACTCACGAAGGCGTGCTACTAAGTTGGTCTGTCAGTACGCCACCGCGGTCTCAACAGGATGGGGCGCGCTATGTTTTTCGTGTCTACCGCACTCGAGAGGGCAGCACGGAGCGGGTGTTGGCCGGCCAGGCGTTTGCGGGCACGGAGCAGGGTTATCTGCTGACCGATTCCAACATTGAATGGGAGAAAACATACGACTACCGGGCGGAAGCCGTTACCCTGATCGATGTCCCGAACAAGGCCCAGATCCAGGTTGAAGGTGACGATACTCTACCAGTGAAGGTGTTCGCGGACGATGTTTTCCCTCCGGCAGTTCCGACGGGACTGCAGGCCGTATTCTCCGGGCCCGGGCAGAAGCTCTTTATCGATCTCGTGTGGGCTCCGGTGACCGACGCGGATCTCGCCGGATACAACATCTATCGATCGGAGGGTGGCGGGTCGGCCATCAAGCTCAATGTTGAACTGGTCCGCGCCCCAGCGTACCGCGATGCGAATGTTCAGGCCGGCAAGCATTACTCATATTCCGTTTCGTCGGTCGATCAGCGTGGAAACGAAAGTGGGCGATCAGAAGAGGCAAGCGAGGCGGTGCCGTGAGTGCCGTTCACAATTTTCAAACGCCGCTACCTTCGGATTTCGACTCAACTTCGGCAAGCCGGCGGGAGAGAAATCTGCGGGCCGAGTCGCTCCCTGCCAGGGACAGAGCCTGGCGGTAGGAGTCTGCCGCCTCGGGCCATCGTTCAAGACGGCGGAGCAGGTCGGCACGAGCCGCCGGGAGCAGATAGTAGTCCCGAAGTTCCGAGCGTTTTTCCAGCGCATCCAGCAGGGTCAATCCAGCCGCTGGGCCTTGCGCCATCGCCACGGCGGCCGCGTGATTCAATTCGATCACAGCCGAAGGCTGGCTCCGCAGGAGCAGTTCGTAGAGTAAAGCAATCTGCGGCCAATCCGTCGACTGCGCATCGCGTGATTGAGCATGGACTGCGGCGATGGCAGCCTGCAATGCATATGGACCCGCGCGTCCGTCGCGCAGCGCCGACTCGACCAGGGCGAGCCCCTCACGGACCTGCCCGTCATCCCAAAAAGTGCGGTCCTGGTCTTCCAGAAGAATCGGGTCGCCGTTCTCGTCGGTGCGAGCGAGGCGGCGCGAATCCTGCAGGAGCATGAGGGCGAGCAACGCCCGCGCTTCGGTCTGCATAGGAAGCAATTTGCAGATGATCCGGCCGAGACGAATCGCCTCGGAGCAGAGTTCCCGGCGAATCAGCGCCTCGCCGGAGGTTGCGCTGTACCCTTCGTTGAAGACGAGATACACGACCATGAGCACGGCTTCCAGGCGAAGCGCGAGGTCTGACTTGGGCGGGACCTGATAGGGAATGCCAGCGTCGCGAATCTTTTGCTTCGCCCGGACTAGCCGCTGGGCCACGGTCGGAAGCGGCGCCAGAAAAGCGTGTGCAATTTCTTCCGTCGTAAGCCCGCACAATGTTCGCAGGGTCAGCGCAACCTGGGCATCAAGGGCCAAGGCCGGATGGCAGCAGATGAAGATAAGCCGCAGACGGTCATCGGCAAATAAATCGTCATTCTGTGTATCACGCATTTCCAGGTCGTCCGCAGCGAGTTTCTGCTCGAGTTCCGCGATTTTCTGCAATTCTTCCCGCTTGGACTCAAAGCAGGCCATGCGCCGCAGAAAATCGACTCCCTTGTGTTGAGCCGTGGAAATCAGCCAGACCCGTGGGTTGGCGGGGATGCCACGCTGCGGCCACTGCTCAAGAGCGACCGCGAACGCCTCTTGCATGACCTCTTCGGCCAGGTCAAAACTGCCGAGGAGGCCAATCAGAGTGGCGAGAATTCGGCCTGACTCTTCGCGAAATATGCGCTCGATATCCATCCGGCTACCTGTCGCCCACAGGTTAGCCGGATGGACAGGCGTGAGGCTAGGGCCGATTGCGTTCGACAATGGGTCTTACCTCGATAGAGCCGAAGCGCGCCGACGGGATGCGGGCCGCCACCGCGATGGCATCGTCGAGGTCCTTGGCCTCAATCATGTAAAAGCCACCAAGTTGCTCCTTGGTTTCGGCAAAGGGACCGTCGGTGACTACCCGCTTCTTGTCCCGCACGCGAACCGTGGTCGCTGTGGCGACCGGCTGCAGCTGCTGGCCGGCTTTGAAATGCCCGCTCTGCGTGATGCTTTGGGTCAATTCGCCGTATTCCTTGTATATGTTGGCCTGGTCTGCCTGGGAGAGCTTGGTCCAGTCCGCTTCGGTGTCGTAGATCAGTAAAAGGTATTGCATGTGTCTGGTCTCCTTTGACCTTATTCAATTCTTGGCCGTCTTAACTTCTGGCCTTCAGTCGATAATCGAATGGGCCGGCCATTTTCGACACCAGTTCGGAAAATATTTCGTCCGTTGCCGTTTCAACTTCTACAGATATGGTTAGATAGATTGCGATGAAATACTGCCGATTTCAGTTTAATGGACAGCCGCAGTACGGCCTGGTCGAGGCCGTCGCCGGACGCGATTCGATCGTACGGATCCTGCTAACACCTCCAGAAGAGTCGGACGGCGATGTGGAAGGACTCCGCTCGCGACGTATCGAGGCGATTCCATTGGACCAGGCTGCCCTGCTGCCTCCCGTCCGGCCCTCCAAGATCGTATGCGTCGGGCGCAACTATCGGGAGCACGCCGCCGAATTGGGGCATGAGGTGCCGAAAGAGCCGCTGATTTTCTTGAAGGCCACTTCAGCATTGCTTTCGCCGGGAGCGACCGTGCTTCGGCCAAAGATCTCTCAGCGGGTTGATTATGAAGGCGAACTGGGCGTGGTCATTGGCAAGATTTGCCACCAGCCGCCGGCGGATGCCGACATTCGCCAATACATTTTGGGATACACCTGCGTAAACGATGTTACGGCGCGCGACCTGCAGGAAAGAGATGGGCAGTGGTCACGAGCGAAGGGCTTCGACACTTTCTGCCCGGTCGGGCCTTTGGTGACTGATGAAATCGATCCGTGGGCCGGCATCGGCGTTCAAACGAAAGTGAACGGGCAAGTAAAGCAGAATGGCAACACACGCGACTTCATCTTCAACCTGGATATTGTGATTCGATATATCGCTCAGGCGATGACACTGTTCCCCGGAGACTTGATTCCCAGCGGGACACCTTCCGGCGTGGGCCCGATTGTTGCGGGCGATGGAATGGAAGTGACAGTCGAAGGCGTGGGAACCTTGCGTAATCCAGTCGCCGACGAGTGAACCGCGGCTGTTGCGGTCAGCCTACTGCAACCGGAAGCGCTCTCGAATCAGCCGTTGCAAGCGCGGCTTATAAAGAAGATCGAAGGCCAGCTCTTTGTCGGGGAACATGGCCAGTGCGGCCCGCTTCGCTCCTGCTGCCAGTTCCGACGCCTCTTCGAGAGACATATTGGGATCCTGGCCGATCACCGACATCACCATACTGATCATCACCTGCAGTCGCCGAATCTTGCGGGCCTCTTCCTCCCGTTCGCGAAGTAAAGCTTCCTCCCCGAGTGGAAACCCACCTTCATTTCCGGTGTGCTGCGAGATATTCATGGTCTCCCCTTTAGCCCACATACCTTGGATGAAGCGCACCAGCCCCACGTTGCGACACGCTTAAGGCATTCTGCCTCAATTTTGAAAGAAAGCAACTGCCCGAAGGTGCCCGTTACGGTTCGTGCCCTTCGTATCCGCAACCCCCAGTGGAGGAATGGCATCCAGTTGCTGTACCTGCTCCGAGTTGAAACCAGCGCCACCGGAGTAAGATTTAGGTTCCAGGTGGAACCCTTTCGGCTTCGCCACAGTTCACATGGAGGCAGTCATGGCAGACCCCGTTGATCCGTCGACAAATGCGCAGCCCCGCCCCGATCCGAATGAGAAGTTGGTCAAAGTGTTCGACTCCGATCTGGAGTCAGAGGCGATGATCGTCAAAGGCCTCCTCGAATCGGCTGGCATCGATAGCGACCTCACCGCGGCATCCATGGTGCAGGACACGTTCCCTGGCCTGGGGGGCATGATTATTCTGGTGCGCCAAGAGGATGCCGATGCTGCGGAGAAGTTGATCGCTGAGCATCAGGAGCTACCCGCGTCTCAGGACGAGGATGAAACCGCCGAGATCGAAGTTATTGAAGACCCGTCGAAAAAGCGGTGACGGAGTGACCGTCAAGATAGAAAGTGACTGCACCATCCAGGTCTGTGCGATAGACGCGACTTCGCGCTTCTGCCAATCGCCTCAGGGTTTCGATTCGGGGCAGGCCGAATGAATTTCCCGATCCCACCGAGATGACCGCGAAAACAGGTTTGGCCGACTCAACCAGCTCCTCCGTGGTTGCATTAGCGCTACCGTGGTGGCCGACTTTGAGTAAGCTTGCCACGGGATGGTGCAGAGCAGCGATGCGGCGTTCGATTTGCTTTTCGGCGTCGCCTTCCATGAGCACTGAAGAGTCCCCGTAAGATAGACGCAACACGAGGGAATCGTTGTTTTGTGGTTTAGCACCGACCGGCCAGTCGCGGGGCGGGAACAGAACATCCACGTGCGTTCCACCGAAATCGAATTGATCACCTTCCCAACGACGCACGACATTGATTCCGAGTTCGTGCGCGGCGGAAATCATCCCCGCAAGGGCAGAGCTGGGCGGTTCTAGCCCCACCCACAATTCTTTTGGGCGAAAGTTCTTCAGCACCGCGATCATGCCCCCGATGTGGTCCGAATGGCCGTGAGTAATTGCCACCGCATCAAGTTGCGAGATCCCACGTGACCACAGATAGGGCGAAACAACATCTTCGCCAAAGTCCAGTTGAGAGCCGCCCGGGCCGATGGGACCTCCTGCATCGATCAAGAGCGTCCTGCCTTGTGGCGTGACCAGCAGCGTGGAATCGCCTTCGCCGACATCAATCGAAGTCACCTCAAGCGCCGCGTGCGCAGGAGAATGTGGCCGCGAGAAAGCAAGCGCCAGTGAGACAAGGAGAATCGCGATGAGCCCCGTGATCGCCAGGAATGCTCGTTTACGCGCGGTCCACAAGGAAAGAATCAACGCTGCCCCAGCCAGCGCGCTCATAAGAAGAGACGGCATGGCAACGCGCATGTCTGCAAGGCGCAACCCGCCGAGTCCGCGCACCGTGCCGGTGATTCCGTGTAAGGCGAAAGTAGTGGCGATTGCCGGGATCCTGGCAAACAGCGGTGCGATGTAGCCAAGTCCGAGACTGGCGACGGCCGCCGGCATCATCATTTGAGTCAATGGGACCACCACCAGATTTGCCGGCAATCCAATCGTAGTGGCGCGGTGGAAGTAGTACGCCATAGGCAGCGCGAGACCCATCTGCATGACCGCGGAAATGAAAAGCAGTTCAGAGGTTGAGAGTGCGGAGCGGATCGAACTCCGTACCACCCGGGCCGCCCAAACTTGGCCGAGGAAAAGCGCGGCCCGGGATGCGATAAGCTGCAAGTCCAGCCGAAACTGTGCTATTCGTGGAGGAAGGAATGTCGCAAAGTCCCTCGAATCCCAGTTGGCCAACGCCAGTTTATAGAGCTCCGTAGTGCGTTGCAGAGACGGGATGCCGATGCCGGCCACGATGAGCACGCACACAAACGTCATTTGGAAGCTGGCCGTGAAAATCTGCCGCGGATCGAAGATCAGCAACCCGAGCGCAGCGCCGCCTAGTGCGTTGAGCATGGCGCGGTCGCGATAGAGCAGCCGCGTGGCCAGATAGACAGCGCACATAAGTGTCGCGCGCCAGACCGGCGCCCCCACTTCGGTGATGAAGGCGTAGCCGACGCAAAAGCCAACCGTCATCAGCGTCGCCGGAACTTCATCTATCCGCATGCGGCGCAGAGTCCAGAACACGACGAAGGCCAGAATGCTGATGTTCATCCCTGAGACGACCAGCACGTGATATGTCCCCGAACGCTGGAAGTCGACGCGCGTGTCGCGATCGATGAAGGCCTCATCGCCGATGATCATCGCGTCGATCAAGGCGGCTTCGCGCGGTGGCCATAGCTCGTGGACCTTTCCCAGCACATTGCGGTGCATGCGGCTTCGCCACGCGGCCATACGGTTTCCCGTGAATCCCGGAAGTAGCTCGACATCCTGCAGCTTTGCCGACCCTAGAGCGGCGATGCCGCGATCGGCTAAATAAGCTCGATAGTCAAAGGCTCCGGGATTTCGAAAATTGCGTGGCGGCTTGAACTTGCCGAGAAAATGCAGGCGTTCACCGTAGTGAAAGATTCTAAGGGCGTCTGGGTTTGATGTCGCAAGTGTGGTTTGCTGGCTTGCGTCCCTGCGCGGGCCGTAGATATTGAGCCGGATCCCCGAATGCACCGGCAGGATCTCGCCCGTTGCAGTCCTGATCTGTTCGGCCCCGATGTCGAGCGATTGCCAGCTCTCGCCAATCTCATCCTGGTGTACACGCCCGTCTCGAGTGACGTGCGCAATGACTTCTATCTCCTGGCGGTCCGCGAAAGGCAGGATCGTCGTATCGAGCGGATCACAGTTAGCTCTCAGTTGAATGTGAAGAGCGCCCGCGAGGAAGAAGGAACTCAAGGCCAGAGTCCAGGCGAATATCGACCGGCGGCACGCGAAATACGCCGCAGCCGCCATGAAACTCACCAGGGCCACGAACCACCAAAGATCGGGCCGCCACTCGTATCTGCCAATCACGATGCCGAGGGCGTAGGTGATTGCAGCCCAGAGCATGGGTTGGCGTGAGGCTTTGAAGGTGAAGGCAGCCGGACCCGACGACGAGGGAGGCGTGATCATGCGGCCGACCAGCGGCTTGGCGAAAGAGGGGAGAGGCGTCGAGACGCCCTGCCAACTTCAGCGGACCAGATGCACAACGCTCTCCAGGTGGTACGTCTGCGGGAACAAATCGACCAGATGCAGTTGCTCAATTCGATAGCCTGCGCCGAGCAAAATCACCAGATCGCGAGCCAGCGTCACCGGGTCGCACGAGACGTAAACAACGCGTGGCGCGCCCAAGGTCAACAGCATTCGCGCCACGCGTTCTCCCAGGCCATTTCGGGGAGGATCCACCACCGCCAGGTTGGGCCTATGAGAAATATGAGGGAGGATTGCGCCCTTCCCGGACCGCCCCGATTTTTCAATACTGGCCAGGTATTGCTCCGTGCTGGCCTGGACCGCTACTCCATTCGAGAGCAGATTGTAGGAAAGATCGCCTGAGGATGTCTGTGACGACTCAACAGAAACGATGTGATGAAAGTCACTCAGGGCTGTGGAAAACAGCCCGGCACCCGCGTAAAGATCGAGCGCCAGCTCGCCCGACTGGCCCTCAGCGACGATTTTCACCAGCTCGTCGATGAGATAGCGGTTGGTCTGGAAGAATGAGCCCGCACTGACTCGATAGGCCGCACGGGAGGTCTGATAAATCAGGTGGTCAGCGCCCGCATTGAGGAGTTTCTCCTCTGTTTTCGGTGCACCTTTGGGCGTTTTCCGGAACGCAGAGATTCCGGCGATCTCGGGCACTGACGTGAGGAGCTCTTCTGTCCAGGCACGAACTTCCGCTCGCCGGGTCTCTGCCGTCGTTGAGATCTCCAGCAGCATCTTGCTGTCGTCAGCATTGGCGAAGAACTCAACCTCCCGGACGCCCTTCGGCACCCGGCCAGCACGACCGTTCTCCCACAGTCTTGCAATTCCCCGGTTGATCAGCGGCGAACTGATCGGGCATTCCTCGACGGCCAGCAGTTCGTGCGATGCCATCCTGAAATATCCGGCCTTAAACTCAGGTCCGGTCTGGATCTGCAATCGCGAGCGGTTGCGGTAATTCCATGGCGGCGAAGGATGGACTTGTACATCGACGGACAGATCAAATTTGGCCGTGCGACGCAGCGTTTCGCGGAGGATCTCTTCCTTGATCGCGAGTTGATGTCCGTAACTGGAGTGCTGGTAGTGGCACCCGCCGCAGCGCCCGAAATAGCGGCATCCGGGCTGAATGCGGTGCGGGGAGGGTTCGATCACCGACTCAGCATGTGCCCGGGCGAACCCGGCTTTCTGCTCGGTGATGGTGGCCTCGACTTTTTCTTCAGCGAGGACGAATGGGACGAAAACTGTCTTTCCGCGTCCGCGTTCATCGGCAGGCAAGCGAGCCAGACCGTCGCCGCCGTAAATCATCTTTTCGATTGGAAGGAGCAAGTCCTGATTCTAACTGAGCGTTTAGAGCGCTCGTCCCGCAGCAGCGCCGGAGGCCCAGGCCCACTGGAAGTTGAATCCACCAAGGTGTCCGGTGACGTCGACGACCTCGCCGATGAAGTAGAGGCCGGGCACTTTGTGGGATTCCATCGTTTTGGCTGACAATTCGTCGGTATCGACGCCGCCAGCTGTCACTTCGGCCTTCTCGAAGCCCTCGGTGCCGGCTGGTATCAGAGACCACGAATGCAGCTGTCGTTCGAAGTCTTCGAGCGCGGAATTTGTCCACGATTTTGGCGGATTTATTTCCAGCCATCGATCGGCGAGGCGGGTCGCAAGCGATTTTCGCAATTCGGACTTCAAGTTGGAGGAGGTGCGGGGAATCTTCGGATCGTCGAAGGCTGAACTGATTTTGCGTTCCGGTGCCAAATCGATACTGATCGCCTGCGGCTTCTTCCAATACGAAGAGATTTGCAGGATCGCAGGTCCGCTCAGCCCGCGATGGGTAATGAGCATCTTCTCGCGGAACTCCTGTCCATCGCACGACGCGATCACCTCGGCAGAAACACCCGACAGGTCGCAGTAATGGGATCGGTCCGACTCATCCAGCACAAACGGAACCAGCCCGGGCCGTGTCTCCCGAACACTGAGTCCGAATTGCCGTGCCAATTCATAACCGAAGGAAGTTGCGCCAATCTTTGGAATCGAGAGTCCTCCAGTGGCAACGACCAGCACTGGTGCGCGGAATTCAGCATCAGGCGCATGCACCGTGAACTCCGTGGCATGGCGGACCTCCTGAATGTGAGTGCCCAAATGAATGCTCACGCGCGCCGCTCCGCACTCCTCTTCCAGCATGGCCAGAATGTCGCGGGCCGAGCGGTCGCAGAACAGTTGTCCCAGCGTCTTCTCGTGATACGGGATTCGATGCTTCTCGACCAGAGCGATGAAGTCAGCCGGCGTGTACCGAGCCAGCGCCGATTTGGCGAAATGCGGATTGGCCGAGAGAAAATTCTCGGGGCGGCAATGAATGTTGGTGAAATTGCAGCGTCCGCCGCCCGAGATCAGGATCTTCTTACCCACTTGATCGGCGCGTTCGAGAACCGCGACGCGGCGTCCACGCCTGCCGGCTTCAATGGCGCACATCAGGCCGGCCGCTCCACCTCCGAGGATCAGTGCGTCGAATGAGTGGCTCACAGATGTCACATATAGAAGAGGCTGAGGCGGGGCAGATCGTATTTCGCGAGCAGCCGCTTCTGAATGTATTGCTTCTGCAATTGATCGATTTGCGGTGCGGACATCTTGCGGCGATAAGGCGCGAGATCGCGGTCGGCCTCTGCCCGAACTGTGACGACCTCTTCGTCAGGAGTCGAAGTCAGAAGGATTGCGAAGAGTTTCTCTTCCAGTACCGTCAGACGGCGCTCGAGATCCTCCAATCGCGGAGCTTTTTTAGCGATCTCTCCCGCGAGTTGCTGCAGCGTTTTCGATGTTTCCAGAAGAAAAGCTGCCACTGGTCCCGGAGGAGTCTTTGTGGTTTTCAGCACTTCTGCATTGCGGCTGAGAAATGCAATGACGGCTTCGGGCTCGAAACCCTGTCCGGCCCGCTGTTTGGGCGCTTCGCTGCCTGCTCCAACCGCGGCCTCCTTCATATCTTCCGCAGCCGCCAACACCTCCTGCGAGCAGTAGGCAAGGCTGTTCACTTTTTTAGATTTCGAAGGCCGCTGATCATACCGGTCAAATGCGGCGTCGATCCCACGCAAAACTGCCTCCAGGGGAATTCCTGCATCCTTCCAGGTTTCGATCAGAGCCCAATCGAGTGCCGAGAGCAATAGTCCGCCGCCGCGGCGTTGCAAATAGCGTTCCTCAATTTCGGTAAAGTAGCTGAAATAATTGTCCACGGGAGATCAGCGGGAAGAGCGCGAGGGTGAAGTCGTTGGAGCGCCGTTCCCGTTGGCCGATTTTGTCGGTGTGGGTTTCGAAGCGCTCTTCGCCACCGACTTAGCGGCGGGCTTGCCGGTCGGATCTCGCCGGGAGCCGGCGTTCCTCTCCCATATGATGCGCAACCCTTCGAGTGTCAGGAACTCATCGACGGACTTCATGTATTTCGAGCCCATGCCGATCATCGGCCCCAACCCACCGGTGGCGATCACATGCGTGTCCTTGCCCAGTTCCTGGAGAAGCAGTTCGAGAATTCCATCCACCAGCCCCAAATATCCGTAATAGAGTCCGGATTGCAGGCTGCCGACGGTGTTCGATCCGATGACGCGGGCGGGCTTGCGAATCTCCACCCGGGGCAGGCGCGCGGTCCGCTCGAACAAGGCGTCAGCGGAAATGCCGATTCCCGGGCAAATCACACCGCCGAGATACTCCCCCTTGGCCGAGACGCAATCGAATGTTGTCGCAGTACCGAAATCAACGATGATGCAAGGCCCTCCATATTTGTCGAACGCCGCGACACCATTCACGATGCGGTCCGCGCCTACTTCTGCCGGATTGTCATAATGCACCGGCATGCCGGTCTTCACGCCTGGTTCGATGAACAAAGGCTTCAGATTGAAGTAGCGCTCGCACACCTGGCGAAGTATCGGATCGAGAGGCGGAACGACTGACGAGACCACAATGCCGTGAATGCCCTTGGATTCAAGTCCAGCCATCGAGAAGAGATTGCGGAACAACACTCCGTACTCGTCCACCGTGCTGGTGCGTGAAGTGGCGACGCGCCAGTTGGCCAGCAGCCGTTTGTATTGCGGCGGTTCGTCGGGATCACCGCCTGGATGCACCTTGGCCACACGGGCGAAGACGCCCAGCACAGTGTTCGTGTTCCCGACATCGATCACAAGAAGCATTGATTTGTTCCCTGCGCCTATTTTTCGCGAACCGTGCCGCTCAAGACCGTCTGCACTCCGTGTTGCGTTCGCACCTGCAGAAAACCCCGTCCATCCAGGCCCTCGGTCGTTCCTTCAAAGGCAGAGCCGTTCTCTTCAATGCGGACTTTCTTTCCAAACACCCACGAAGATTGCCGCGCGAATCTCTGCAGGATTGATTCTCGCGCGTCCGTACCTTCCAGCAATTGCCGATACTCGCGGTCGAGTGATTTTAGCAAAGCGGCGACCACTTCCACGCGCGACCATTCGCTTCCCGTCACAAGTCGCAATGATGTAGCCGGGAGTTCCTTGGGAAAACTTGCCTGATTCACATTGATCCCGATTCCCACGACAATGTAGCGCACGCGCGTCGCCTCCGCGTTCATTTCCGTGAGAATGCCGCAGACTTTCTTGCCGCCGATCAGCAGATCGTTGGGCCATTTCAGATCCGGGTTGACGCGAGAGTCGACCTGCTGGATCGCGTCGTGCACGGCCAGCCCTGCAGCCAAAGAGAGAGCCAGCACGTCTGACGGAGGGAGCGCCGGACGCACCACCACCGAACAACAAATTCCGGTGGAACGTGGCGACTGCCACGCATTGGCCCCGCGGCCCCGCCCGGCGGTTTGCTCTTCCGCAAGGAAAACACTGCCTTCCGGCGCCCCTTCAGCCGCGGCGGCCATGGCAGCCGAGTTGGTGGATCCAATCTTGTAGAAATGATGAAGATGCTCGCTGAAGATCGTGCTGCGCAGCAGCGGCCGCAGAATCTCCGGCAACAAAAGATCAGGCACCGAGCGCAGTTGATATCCCGTAGCCGGATGGCCCGCCACATCCACGCCCAGTCCGCGTAGCTGCTGAATCAGTCGCCAGACTTCGGAGCGGCTTGCCGAGATCTCCTCACCGATTTTCGTGCCGCTGACCACCATTGTCGCGTGCTCCATCAAGAGCCGGACGATATGGCCGAGCCGCAGATCGGTGGGCTGCGGTTCGTGAACCGCAGCCACAGATCTTGCGAGTTTATGTTCGCGAATTGTTGAGGCCCGGGCGATGCCGAGATTATGCGCGAATCGCGGCGAAACGACAAATACCCGGATTACTGCGCGGTTTCGGTGAATCTCACCGCGGGATGCCCGAGCGCATACTGCCCTTCCGCGGTAACGTGCACAACTTGCGCGGTCGACGGAAGAGTCAGCACCACAGAAGCTTTCCCGTTAGAGTCTGTATCGACGATGCGGCTGGAGAGCGTACCCGCCGAGGTCGTGAACAGAACCGTACCACCGGCGGCGCTGCCGCCCGATTGTCCGGGATTCAACGTCACGGCGAGAGTTAGCTGGCTTCCGGCTGCGCCTTTCTGATTGTCGCCGGTTTTCGTGAACGTCGCCGCAGGATTGCCCACCAGAATGTACCCACCCTGCTGCTGGGCAACACCGTTCGTATCGGTGCTCGGCACGGAGTAGTGATAGAAGCCCGGCGTGGTTCCCGCAGTCACCGTTATCTTTCCGTTGTGTCCCTTGCTGAGCGTTGGCTGCGATACGACAACGCTAATGCCGGGGTCGGAAGTCGGTACCCCCAGGGTGACGGTCGCCGTTCCCGAGATGACCTTCGGCTGCAGAACCACTGTGCCTCCGGCCGCGACCATGGTCGTATCCGGATTCAAGTCCCACTGCGCTCCCGGCAATTGCGAGGTGCCCGTCACTACGAGCAACGTCGCCGAGTAGGCGGCGAAGTTCATGCTCGACGACCAGTTAGTGGTCGAGGACGCGACGATTTGGGTGGGATTGGCCGACGACAGCGTGTACGAAGTCACCTGCTTCGGCGTAAATCCATTGAGCGCGAATGTCACCTGATCCGTATTCGAAGGATCTTTATTCAGAACCAGCATCGTCATCTGGGTGCCGGCGGGATTGACAGCGGCATAACTGCTGAACAAATCCGGGTCGCCGTTGTTGGTGTCGGAGACCGATGTTGTGGCGAACGCATGATGCAGCCCGTCATAGTTGGTGAACAGTTTGAGAGCGAGATAGTTGGGGTTTGCCGGCACCGGCGCTACCCACCGCGACGCCAGATACATGCGCTCGCGTCCAAAGATGCCATAAGCGTCCGCGTCCCCAATCGCCGTCGAAAAGTCCGACTCACCCGCGAACGATGCGTTCCATTCTGTGAAGCTGACGGGCGTGCCGGGATAGATCATGTTCGCGGTCGCTCGCATGCGTGGAATGCGGAAGGGAATCGTCTTGTTCGGTTGAATGAATGTCGCCCAGTTCTGGTTGATCGCGCCCGACTCGCTGACATACGTAGGATCCCAATAGTCGCGGTAGATTCTTGCGGTTAGAGCTTGCTTCTGGGCTTGCGTCCACGTTGAGGTGTCCGGACCATCCGGATAGGCGTGAACGTCCAGCACGTCCACAGAACGGGTCCCAGCGACCTTATCCTCCCAGTAAACTTCATTGAGCCACCAGGGCAGCAGGTCGACTCCAGCATGAGCGCTTTTGTCGTTGCCATTGGCTCCGTTCCAGTAGAACCACCAACAGCAACTCACCGGACCAAGTCGGATCGCTTTCGGGTCCCACCCTCTCAGATTGCGTGCTTCGGTGACAAACGTGTCGCGCATCTCGTTATAGGCCGTCGGTGCCGGATGAACGTCGCGATGTGTGCTGCCCCATATGTCGATCTCGTTGTCCATGTCGTAGAAGTGAGGAGCAGTGCCGAATGCTGGAGCCAGCGCCGCCGTCCACTGGTTACGGTAAACACTACCCAGAGGATCTTTCGTTCCCGGTTGGTCGAGCAGGGGGACGTTCGCGTCATTGGGATTGGCGGTGAGCGTAGTGCTGCAATCTGTCTTCAAGCCGTCTCCGGCATCGGTGTTGAAAGGATCGGCCGAGCATTGCGCGCCGTATTTCGCGACCGAAAAACTCCAATGGCCGTTCGATCCGTTCTCGGCGCTCTTTGCCACCCAGGGCAGCATCACCATCGTCATCAGAGGATGGCTGCCCGCGCTCTTCACATCGGTGATGAACTTGGCGGAATCCGCATCGCCGATTTCGGTGTAGTTGAAATCTTCGAAGTAATAGTCATTCGCGGCGTTGTAGGTAAACAGTTGCCAGTTGTAGCGCGATGTTGAGTTGCCGCCCCATCGCACCACGGTGAGGCCGCTGTCAGTAATCGTGGGCGCGTCCTGGGGATAAGCTCCTCCATACACGTAAGGACTGATCGGGTGCCGGTTGCTGAGAGCATCGACCGTGACATTGATATTGGTGGCTGGGCTCGCGTTGGATGCGGCTGGAGTTGAGGACTGGGAAGATGCCTTCGATGAACTGGTTTCGGGGCCGCCTGCAAACAACGAGCTGGCCACGAAAGCGAACAGGGCTATTCCGGTGAGGGAGCGAGGAGTGAAGTACATAGGGGGAGGACCTCCGGTTGGTTCAGTCTAGCGCGGCTACGAAAACAGAAACGCACAGAAGTACATCTTGTTCGGAAATCCGAAAATCAGGAGCAAGGATTAGTACCGAGCGGGAATCCAGTCGCCTCAGGCGGGCACGACGCGCATGCTCATATCCACCGCATGGGTGGAGTGAGTCAGCAGGCCGACCGATATAAAGTCGACGCCCGTCTCGGCATAGGCCCGGACGTTCTCGAGGCGAATCCCACCGGAACACTCGATGGGAATTCGCGCGCCGGATTGATTGAGAGGGTGTTGGGAGCAGCGCTCGACGGCTCGTTTCACGTCCTCGGGTGACATGTTGTCAAGAAGAATGGCTTCCGCCCCGCTTGCCAGGGCCTGTTCGAGTTCGTTCAAATTGCGCACTTCAATCTCAATCGGCTGTAAGCCGCGGCGATTGCGATGGGCGTGCTCCAGGGCCTGACTGATACCTCCCGCGAGAGCGATGTGATTGTTCTTGATAATCACACCGTCGGAAAGGTCGAGCCGGTGATTCTGCCCGCCGCCGCATCGCACCGCATACTTGTCAACCACGCGCAGGCCGGGGGCCGTCTTGCGCGTGTCGAGAATTCGAGCGCGCGTCCCGGAGACAGCCTCCACGAACTTCCGCGTGAAGGTTGCGATGCCGCTCATTCTCTGTAGAAAATTCAGGATCACCCGTTCGCACGAGAGAATCACTCGCGCGTTGTGGCGAATCACCGCCACCGACTGCCCCGGCCGCAAACGCACTCCGTCGAAGATTTCAGGATGAGTCGTTACTTCGTAGTGTGCCGTGACTGCGCCGTCGAGGGCGGCGTAGACGTCGAGAATGCGCGCTACCACCCCAATGCCGGCGAGAATGCACTCCTGCTTGGCAATGATCGTGGCTCCAGCACGTTGGTTGGGATCAATACAGGCATAGCTGGTCGCATCACGCGTCGCCCGGTCTTCGACCAGCGCGTTCTCCAGAATTGCCGTCAGCCGTCTTGAGTTCCAGTCCATGTCGTAGAGACGTTGCTTGCAACGTCTTGCTGGCGCCGAGAAGGACGTAGCAAGCTACGTCTCTGCAATCACTGGCAGCCGATCTCTTTCAGTCTACTCAGCGTCTTCTCTTTCAGCACAGCCAGTTCTTGCTGCTGCTTGCGCAATCCTTCGACCACATTCTGCGGCGCCTTCGCCAGAAAGTTCTCATTGCCCAGTTGCTTCTGTCCGCTGGCGATGCCCTTTTCGAACTTCTCTAGTTCCTTCTTCAAGCGGTCGCACTCCGAGGCGACATCGATCTTGCGTTCATAAATGACGTGAACGTCGAAGCGCGCTGTGCCGCGCGCCCCAGCCAACTTGGCGAGAGATCCTTCTACGAACGTAATCTTTTCAACGTTGGCAAGACGCTCCACTGCTCCCCGATTGTGCTTGATCATGCGCCGAATCTCAGGTTCGTGTGCGAAGACGTCGACTGGCACTTTCACCTTCGGTTCAACTTTCAGCTCCGCGCGCAGATTGCGGATGCTGACGATTAAATCCTGCAGGATCGCCATTTCCGTTTCGGCCGCGAGATCGAATTGCTTCTCATCGGTTTGCGGGAATGGTGCCAGGGCAATCGATCGAGTCGCGGGCTTGCCTTCATACATCGCTTGCCAGATTTCTTCGGTAATAAACGGCATCACGGGATGCAGCAGCCGCAGCGAGGCATCCAGCAGGTTCACAAGATTCACGCAAGCGACTCGCGCCGCGCTCTTGTCTGCACCTTCTTCAAAGTTCAGCCGCGGCTTGATCAGTTCCAGGTACCAATCGCAGAACTCGCCCCAAAAGAAATCGTAGATGCTGTTTGCGGCTTCATGAAATCGGTAGGTTGCAAGCGCATCATTAACGTTCGCCGTAACCCGATTGAAGCGCGAGAGAATCCACCGATCCTCAAGAGTGTTGACGTGGAAGCCGTCAGCACCAACGTGGAGACGTCCGCCTTCAGTTGTCCCCGGACGCAGGCCTGGTTCAACTCTGTCCACGTTCATGAACATGAAGCGCGCCGCATTCCATATCTTGTTGGCGAAGGCGCGGTAGCCATCGGTCCGGCTCTCGTTGAACGCAATATCAGTTCCGGGCGCAGCCATCGCCGCCAGCGTGAAGCGGGTCGCGTCGGTGCCGAAGCGATTGATCACGTCCAAGGGATCGACCACATTTCCCTTAGTCTTCGACATCTTCTGCCGCTCGGCATCGCGCACCAGCGCATGAATGTACACCTGCCGGAAGGGGACGCTGTCATTCTTCTTGTCGTCCCAGCCACTGGCTTTCTTGATTGCCGGATCCTGTTCGTGCCCCTGCATGAAGTGGCATCCGAACATGATCATGCGCGCGACCCAGAAGAACAGAATCTCGTACGCCGTAATCAGCAGCGTCGTCGGATAGAACACTGCCTGATCGCGCGTCTTCTCCGGCCAGCCGAGCGTTGTAAACGGCAGCAGCCCGGACGAGAACCAGGTATCGAGTACATCCGAAACCTGCTCCAGCTTTGCGCCACCGCACTTCATGCATTTCGTCGGAGCCTCGCGCTCGACGATCACGTCCTTGCATCCTTGGCACGTCCAGGCCGGAATGCGATGTCCCCACCACAATTGCCGCGAAACGCACCAGTCGTGGATGTTGTTCATCCAGTTCAGGTAAATCGTGCGGTAATTTTCGGGGACGATGGTGATCTCGCCACTCTCGACGGCCTCACGCGCGCGATCCGCCAGCGGCTTGATCTTGATGAACCACTGCTCCGATAGCCGCGGCTCAATGACCGTGCCGCAGCGCTCGCACTTGCCAATCGCAAGTGCGTAATCCTTTTCTCCGACGAGGAATCCTTGCTCCTGCAGATCTTTAAGTATCAGCGCACGTGCCACAAAGCGATCCAACCCCGCATACGCGCCGGCGTTCTGGTTCATGTGCGCGTGTTCGTCCATGACGTTGATCTGCGGCAGGTTGTGGCGCTTGCCTGCTTCAAAATCGTTGGGATCGTGCGCCGGTGTGACCTTGACGGCGCCGGTGCCAAATTCCGGCTGCGCCAGTTCGTCGGTGATGATCGGAATCTCACGATTCATCAGCGGCAGCATGACCTTCTTGCCGTGCAAGTGCGTGTAGCGCTCGTCTTTCGCGTTCACGGCGATCGCCGTGTCACCCAGCATCGTCTCCGGCCGCGTCGTGGCTACGGTGATAAATTCCTGCTTTGCCGAAGAAGAGCCGCCGACCACTGGATAGCGAATCTCCCACAGCTTCCCGGCAACGTCTTCGTGCTTTACTTCCAGATCGGAAATCGCGGTCTCGTGCCACGGACACCAGTTCACGATGTAATTCCCGCGATAGATCAGGCCCTCTTCATAGAGCCGGACGAAGACCTCGCGCACGGCGTGCGAGAGGTTTTCGTCCATGGTGAAGTACTCGCGATCCCAGTCGACCGACGCGCCCAGACGTTTCATCTGGTCGAGAATGGCGCCGCCATACTCGCGTTTCCATTCCCAGACGCGCTCCACGAACTTCTCGCGCCCCATCTCGCGCCGCTTCTTGCCTTCTTTTTCGAGCTGCTTCTCGACCATCATCTGCGTGGCGATGCCCGCATGATCGGTTCCGGGCAGCCACAATGTGATGAAGCCGCGCATGCGGTGCCAGCGCACGATGATGTCCATCTGCGTCTGGTTGAGCATGTGGCCCATGTGCAGGCGCCCGGTGACGTTCGGTGGAGGCAACAGCAGCGTGAACACAGGCCGCGTCTCGCCCTCAGGCGGCGTGGGGACGGAGAACAGCTTTTCCTTGATCCAGTACTCGGCCCAGCGCGTTTCAATCGCGCCCGGCTCATACGCTTTAGGAAGTTCGTGCGGCATAGACGAGTCAGCACTCAACCGTCAGCAATCAGCCAGTTGAAGCCGGCGTGCGAAAACTGCTTCCACTGACCGCTGAGTGCTGAATGCTGAGTGCTCCCTTGATCTTACAGGCGCAAGAAAAGAAGGGTCAAACGTGTGGGGGTGAGAACAGGAAGGGAGGGAATATGCACCCCTGACCGCACTTGCCGAAAGTATATATATTGGACTCCTCAAACAGAATCATCCCGCCTCTCTGGTCTTCTAGTCTGCTACCGGCGGTCGCGGACCGCTTGACGAACGCATCGGAAATGTTGCGAACGGTTTAATGGCACTTCACGACATTGCCCAGCGTCCAGAGGGAGTCGCTGATGCCTTCAACAGACTGATGGGTGCGTGAGATGCTTAAAAAGGCTATCAAGATGCGAAGGAGTTGATGCACCAGGTTGGTTCTTACTGGTAGGAGAAAACACCATCGCTATATCAGTATTTTTAAGGGGGCACTGATGACAGACGAAGGCGTTGGCACGAGTTTAGTGACAAAACACCGAAAGATTCCGTACGTGTTGGGAATGTTTGCCGCGATGCTCGGATACGGTCTTTCTCTTTTGGAGCCCTCAATCCGCGGCCCGAAGCTCTGGGTTATCTTTTTGTGTGCAAGTTTTGCAGTGTGGATATCTGTCCTCAAGTTGAGGAACATAATTCATGGGACTGGCTGGGTTTTTCCTCGGACGAACACTGCGTTGCTCACGGCCGTTGTGGCAGAAGTTTGGATGCACTTGTGGTTTTCCCATTAGCGACAACAGGAGCTGTTTCTGGGTCGTGGTGGAACCGTAGTTGGCGCAGAATGCCGCAGCAACCGTAGCCGGGGGCATATTCCCTCCCGGGTTGTTCTCACCCCGTCAAACGAAGGCAGCGTGAGCGGAGGACGGGAGGGGTAGAACACCCTTCACTCGATCTCTGGCTGCCGCTGGGGAGGGTTGGCCCAATGAGCAATTACGAACTCGTCTGCTCTGAGATATACGTGCTAAGGGCGGGAGTTTTCTCCCGCCCTTGTCCGCAACTCTAGCCAGACTAAGTTACGTTTCCCGGAGCACTCGATCGATTTACGCGACTTCCTTTTCCTGTTCGTTCGCAACGGCGACTGGGAGGGGGTTGAGTTGAATATGCGGCATATTCGGAGTATCCCAGCCGGTGTCGGAGAAAGCGCAAGCAAATACGTTTGGGTGTTGCAGCACCGCCGCCTGGTACAGACCGGGTTGCCCGTTCGATGCTGCTGGCACTGTGCAGCTAGCCGGATTGCACCAGTTGCCAGCGTTACTGATGTTGACACTGTTTCCGGTGTTGTTGACCCAAACGAAAGAAGCGCCAGCCACGGGCAAGGTGTAGCCCGTTGGAGCAGTTCCATTTGTTACGTCAATTCCGTAGGGCATTGAAGTACCTCCTGATTTTGAAATGAAGCCGTTATTTCTGTTGCATCAGGGCCTGATACTGAGGATTATCGTGGAGGTTGTCGAAGGGCGCGCCTGTGGCAACAACCGACCGCGAGTAGCCCGCCGCCAACGCTTTCCCCAACCACTCCAGTGCGGGCCCGGTTTCGTGCAACTGGTTGTACACCACTGCCGCATTTAAAAGCAACTCCTTATCACCGTGTCCTAGCTCCAGAGACCGGTCGAGATATTTCAGCGATTGCTCTCGATTCCCCAGCATTGCGTGGTAACTCGCCAGGTCGCCTAGAATCTCTGCATCGTGAGGATTCACCTTGAGTTGCTGCTCGGCGATTGATAGCGCTTTATGATAGGAATCTGCGGCTGCTGCGGTGTCGCCGCCGTAGTACTGCGAGGCGCCCAGGTCACCCCACGTCTGATAGTCCGTGTCCTCAAGACTTAGTGCTACTTTGTAACTCTGAACGGACTGCTTGAATTGATGCAGATGGAATTGAGCGACCGCGAGGTTGTTATACGCCGTTCGCGTCGGACGGATTGCGATAGACCTGGAAAAAGCCTGGGCTGCTTCATCGTTCTTCCCCGCATAGATTAGTGCCCCGCCGAGATTGTAAAAAGCGGCATAGCTATCGGGATCGAGTTCGGTCGAACGGCGGAACATGGCTGTAGCTTTGTCGTACTCTGCTTGGGACGCGTAGAAGGCGCCCAAGAAGCTGTAAGCTCGCCAGTACTGCGGCCGCAGGCTAATCGCCCGCTTGTATGTCTCTTCGGCTCTGTCCGGCTGGTTCATGTGCTGATACGCGCCCGCCAGGTTGATATAGGCTCGATCGTTTGTAGGATCCAGCTGCACCGCCTGCTGGAACTGTTCGGCGGCCTTCTCGTACTGACCAGTTCCATCTTCGATGAGTCCCAGACACATATGCCCCTCGGCGCCAGCATTGCCGAGCTCAACCGCCTTATTGCATGCCCGCTGCGCCTGAGCAATCCACTGCTTCTGCTTGCCCGCCATCTCATACCTGAGCCAATACGTTTGACCCAGTCCGGCCTCGGCTTGTCCGAAGTTCGGATCAATCTTCAGCGCCTGCTTGAAAACAATCTCTGCGCTGGTCAGGTTCTCGGTTTTGCGCGGGTCCTGCAAATACCCACGTCCTTGTACGTAATACTGATAGGCCTCGGAAGAGTTGGTGGCGTGCGCGCCCAGCGCCTGTTTCTCTTCGCTTCGCAACGGGATCTGCAGGGCTGCAGCTATGCCGTTCGTCAGCTTGTCTTCAATCGTGAATAGGTCCGAAACCGGAGACGTGATCGAGTCTCCCGCCAGATTCTTTCCGCTTTTGGCGTCGGTCACACTGTACGAGGCGCGTACCAAATCGTTCGCCTGTTCCAGAGAAACATTCACCCCCAGAGTTACGCCCAATTCCTTTCGAGCGTCAGAAAGGGTAGCAAGCTTTTTGTCTTCCAGCGTGCGCGCCGGAACGACTTCCACGTCATGATTCGCGCTCAACTGCGACAGCCTGGCGCCAACGTCATCGAGCAGACCGCGGCCGAACGCGGCTAGCTTCGGATCATCTGGCGTCGATATTGGGAGCAGAGCCAGACTTTTTCTTTCGGGAAGCAACGAAGCGGCAGTCCCCGAGGATGCGTTTTTCGACACAACCTGCCGCAGAAGACGGGGCCCCCAAATCCCTGCTGCTAGGAGTAGTAAAACCAAAGCCGCACCAGCGCTCAGCCGGATTTTTCTTTGCGGCGTCCACCTTGCCGCAGTTCGAGTGGTCTTCAGCTTTTTTCCCGACTCGTAGTCTTTCTTCAACTGCAGCAGGTCACGATGAACCTCCGCCGCAGTCTGGTACCGCAAGTCGCGATTCTTGATCAGGCACTTGTCGATGATTTCCTGCAGACGCTGTGGCAGTCCCGGCATCGACTCATTCAGCGACATCGGCGCCTGGCCGAGGATGGCGTGCACCGTCACCGCCCACGTTGGTCCGGAGAACGCCTGCTTGCCGGTAGCCATCTCATACAGCAACACGCCGAAAGAGAAAATATCGGTCCGGGCATCGAGCGCTTCGCCCCGCGTTTGCTCGGGCGACATATACGCCACCGTGCCAATCGCCGCGCCAGTGTGTGTCAGCGGCCCGGTGGCAGAG
>Ga0207008_10038_pt1 | contig 38650 bp, 34 predicted proteins | sample Alteio_BWMinCont_83_FD_153489 | JGI IMG/M metagenome (GOLD analysis project Ga0207008, IMG submission 153489) | Enriched cells from forest soil in Barre Woods Harvard Forest LTER site, Petersham, Massachusetts, United States -... | ecosystem: Environmental > Terrestrial > Soil > Temperate forest >... | reverse complement strand
AGGACCTCATCGATCGAGGCGCACACTCACCACAAGAAGGGCAGCGCGGGAGGCGACTGCGTCTCCTGTCACATGCCGCCGATCGAGACCGAGGGTGTTCCAGGCACGTTCGTGCACGCGCACACCTTCCGCTTCATCACTCCTGAGATGACCGATAAATATGGGATGCCCAACCCCTGCACTTCCTGTCACAAGGAGAAGACCACTGCATGGGCGAAGGACCAGATGCGGAGCTGGCCAGAGTACTCCTCGTGGCAGCCAGGCCCGTAGGTTGCAGGGAATCTTTCGAGGCTATTCCTTCAGCGGGACTACGGCGCTGCCGTCGCGGCAGAACGTGGCTACTCGCTGCAAATCACCGGTGGCACTGGGTACGGTCATCACTGGACCGTAGCAGTACACGGCATGGCCGCTCGCGGCAAAGTACCAGCGTCCGCCTTTGGAGCGCTTGCTGGCCTGTGAGGTCGGTTGGCGTAGAGGCTTCTGTGGGCTTAGGGTGCCTACAGGCAAACTGAACAACAAGGCTAGGGTCAGAACCTTCATGGTCTTTCCAGTCGCGGTCTTTTTACAGTCTTTACCGCTTCACAGCCACAGAACGAAGTCTTGCTAAGAACTCTCTACCACTAGATGGTAATCAGAGCCCGGCGATGGTCCTGCAGATCCGATGCCGGTTTCGAAGGCATCTCGAACCGTGACTTCGGCGCCACCTGATGCTGCACGCGACGTTGTACATCCGCCTGGGAAGACGGGGCTTGTCTCTCTGGTGCCTGGATCGAAGGAGCTTGGGTCGATGGAGTCTGGGTAGACGGGTTCTGGGATGACGGGTTTTGCGCCAGCGCCTGGACACGGCGTTCTTCTTGCGCTTTCATCTTTACAGCCGAAAGTTCGGTGCTGTCGCGGAACAGTTCGCGAATCAGTGCGCGTTGGGATTCGATCGTCTGACCCTGCTCCACGATCAGCATGGTCATCAGGCCGTAGGAGATCAGGAACAGAATCGTCAATAACGGCAACCAACCGCGCTTCTTGGTGGGAGCCACAGGAATCGCCTTGATCTCAACGGATTCAACTGTCCCAAATAGCGTCGTCAAAATGCACCCCGGTCTTCGCCTCTGGCACGCAGGCACCCTTACAAATGCACACCGCGCGCCATTATCGGCATCTCGGACAATCGACTGATAACAAAGTCTTTACAGGGCGATCGATAGAATGAATGAGGGCAGGGAAGTGCAACTCGCTGCACATTATGAGCAAGGAAGATTTGCTACGCGGGTTCGCTCTAGACGGTCTATCTGCATGCAAATTCGCTAGTTCCACGTCGGAAAGCGGCTGATCCTCGATTGCGGAGGACCAGTCAAAGCGTGTGCCCACCAGACACTTGGTTACTTCGGTTACCGCCGTTACTTTCCGGACGGGAGTGATTTTTCATAAAATTCTAATTATATAAACGCTGTATACATAATTCTTATTCATCAGGACATCCTCCATGCGGCAGCACGTTTTGATTTTGATTCTCGCCCTCTCCTATTGCTTTGGGATTGCGATACCCACCCAAAGTCAACAATCCTCCACAGATAGCAACCGAAAAGTCATCAGAAAAGTGGAGCCTCAATATCCGCTGCCGGCCAAGAGAATGAATCTGGGAGGCACGGTCAAGGTCGTGGCCGTAGTCGCGCCCGATGGAACCGTCAAGAAAGTGGAACCGGTTGGCGGAAGTCCGCTCCTGGTGCAGGCTGCGGAGACCGCCATTTCCCAGTGGAAGTACGTACCGGGTACCGAGTCCAAAGAGACGATCGAGTTACACTTCACACCCTAGCGGGCGGCGAACGGACTATCTCCCGAGCACCAGTTTGGCGATGGTTGCCAGCTGCATGTTCGAGGTGCCTTCGTAGATCTTGCCGATCTTTGCGTCGCGCCAGTATTTCTCGACGGGATAGTCCTTCGTGAACCCGTAGCCGCCATAGATCTCGATGGCCAGCGATGTCACCCGCTCCGCGACCTGCGAAGCGAACAGCTTCGTCATTGCCGCTTCTTTCACGAAGTTTACGCCGGCATCCTTCATACGCGCGCAGTTGTACACCATTAGTCGCGCAGCCTCGATTTCCGTGGCCATCTGCGCGATCTGGAACTGGATGCCCTGGAAATCGGCGATAGCCTTGCCGAATTGCTTGCGTTCGAGGGCGTACTTGCAGGCGAACTCCCATGCCCCGCGCGCCAGGCCGATCATCTGGGCGCCAATGCCGATGCGCCCTTCATTCAGCGTCTCAATCGCGATCTTGTAACCCTTGCCCGACTCGCCCAGCACATTCTCTTTCGGCACATGGCAGTCTTCCAGGATCAACTCGCAGGTCGAGGACGCCCTGATCCCCAGCTTGTCTTCTTTCTTGCCCACCGTGAATCCGGGGAAATCCTTCTCGACCAGGAATGCTGTGATCCCTTTGTAGCCTGCCGCCGGATCCAAGGTTGCGAACAGCACGAACAGTCCGGCCTCTTTGGCATTCGTGATCCACAGCTTGCGTCCGTTGATCACGTACTCCGAACCCTTCAGAACCGCGCGTGTCTGCAAGGCAAAGGCGTCCGACCCGGAACCAGCCTCGCTAAGCGCATACGCACCCACCATCTCCGAGGCCATCCTCGGCAGATAGCGCTTCTTCTGATCCGCAGTTCCCCAACGCAGCAAGGCGTTGTTGACCAGCGTATTCTGCACGTCGACAATCACGCCTGACGACGCATCCACTCGCGACATCTCTTCCACGGCCAGGATTGCTTCAAAGAATTTCGCCCCACCGCCGCCATACTCTTCCGGAATCTCAATCCCCATCAGACCCAGGTGAAAGAAATCGTGCAGCAGATCCTTTTCGAAGACGCCTTTTTCGTCCATTTCCTTGACCAGCGGACGGACCTTGTCTTCGGCAAACTGACGGATGTTGTCGCGGAATAAAATCTCATCTTCCACCAGCGAGGTCAGCGGAGCAGGAGCCTGAATCTGCAGAGTTGTTTCGGACATGGAAACACCTTTTATCGCGAGTTAGGAGAACATTTATGTTAGCACTCCGCGGCCAAAGGGTTGTCTCACTTCGCTTTTCGCCCAATTCTGGTACTCTCATCCGTTATGCCTGATTACTCGATTGGCGTTGATATGGGCGGTACGAACCTGCGGATTGCTGCCATCACTACTGATGGCCAGCTTCTCGAAAAAATTACTCTGGGCGTGAAAATCGCCATGGGCCGCGACTATGTCATCGGCGAAATGTGCGATGCCATCCAGAGCCTGACGGGGAAATATCGCGGCAGCGGCAAATTCCACGGCGCGGGAATCGGGGTCCCCGGCATCATTGACGTGGAGGCCGGCATGATGCGGCTATCCGCCAACCTTCCTGGATGGTCTGAATACCCAGTTCGCGACGTGATTGAACGCCGCCTGTGCTCTCGCGTTTTTCTTGACAATGATGCCAAGATGGCGGCGTTCGGCGAGAAATGGTTCGGTGCAGGTCGCGACATCGACAATATGGCGATGATCACCCTTGGCACCGGCATTGGCGGCGCCATCGTTCTGAACAAAAAAATCTTCTATGGGATGAGTGGCATGGCGGGCGAATTCGGTCACGTCACCATCGAACCGAATGGTGTGCCCTGCGGTTGCGGAAACCACGGATGTGCCGAGCGTTACGCTTCGGCTTCGGCAATCGTGCGCATGGCGCGGGAGGCCGTTGAAAGCGGCAAGGCGCCCGGCCTTGCCAAGGTCTTCCATTCAGATCCCGAGTTCAGTGCCCGGTCTGTTTACAATCTCGCGATTCAGGGCGATCCCGATGCCCAGCGCATCTTCAAGCGTTTCGGAGAGGTCCTTGGCATATTGCTGGCCGGCCTCATCAACGTGCTGAACGTGGAAATGTTTGTCATCGGCGGTGGCGTGATCAGCGGATGGGACGCTTTCGCGCCAACTATGTTCGCTGTATTACGCGAGCGCTCGCTGGTTTATGCGGCGACCGATCCTGAGAGTGCCCCCGGCCAAAAAGAGGGAGCATCCGCCGAAATCGCAAACTACACTTTCAAGAAGACGATCATCACCCAGGCGCTGTTAGGTAGCGATGCCGGACTCTACGGAGCGGCGAGAGTGCCAGTGTCACAATAATCAGATACTGCCGCCGCGCAGACAAGTTCGCATCAGGCGCGGCTTTAGCCGTGGCATCGAAAGGAATCGCTAGTTGAACGGTGGCTGGAGGCTAGATTCCGGGTGGCTCAGCGCTTTAAGTGTGTGCGTGAGAACTAGAAATTCAGCGATGCGGTGGAACAATTTGGTGTCCTCTCGTAGCCGCGAAGCGGCGAAAGAATGCAGCCCACGGCGCAAGCCGTGGGAGAAGTTGGGGACACCGAAAAGCCCCAGAGGGGCGAAAGATTAGTTCTCTCGCACTCTTTAGTGCTGCGATAAGACCCACAGATGGTGCCGCTTCAGCCGCTATGTGTGCCCGATGCTGCAGGCGAACTCAGATCCTTCTCCATCGCTTCGAGCAGCCCACGATTCTGAGCCGCTGTTCCGATACTGACTCTCATACAAGTCGGCGCGCCCCATCCGCCCAGCGGACGCACGCTAATTCCTTGGCTGCGCAATTGCGCAGCAACTTCGCCTGCATCTCTCCCTAAGTCGCAGCAAAGAAAATTCGCCCAGGTCGGAATCACCCGGAATCCCATCTCCGACAGCCCGACTCCCAGGAGCTGCGCCTGCTCAGAGTTATTGGAGACGGTGCGTCCAATATGCGTCGTATCATCCAACGCCGCAAACGCCGCCGCTTGCGCAACGGACGAGACCGAGAACGTACTCCGCATCCGCACACAATAACTCAGCAGCTCCGCAGGCCCCATGCCATAGCCAATGCGCAGTCCGGCTAATCCATGGACCTTCGAAAATGTGCGGAGCACAACCAGGCTCGCGCCCTGCTTCACATACTGCAGCGAGCGCGAGTACTCGACCTTGCGCCGGGCCGCGAAATCCGCGGCAAATTCGTAATAGGCTTCGTCCAAAACGACCACCACGTGGCCAGGCACTTCATTGAGGAACTTGTCGATGGCCGCCGCGTCGAGCAGCGTGCCGGTGGGATTGTTGGGATTGGCCACAAAGACGATGCGCGTATCTTCATCGATCGCCTGCTGCATCGCATCGAGATCGAGGCCGTCTTCGCGCATGGGAACCGTTACCAGTTGTGCTCCCGCCGCCTGAACCGCCATCCCATAGACAATGAACGAACGCTCGCCCGTGACTGCATTGAGCCCAGGGCCGAGCAATGTTTGACACAGCAGCGCGAGCATTCCGGTCGAGCCTGCAGTCACCAGCACCTGCTCGGGCGGCAGTTCATGAAGGCCCGCCACTTTGCGTCTCAACTGCGTGCAATCGTCGTCCGGATACATGCCGGTCGAGGCCAGCGTCACGCGCATCGCCTCCACCGCCTTGGGCGATGGACCGAATGGGTTTTCGTTGGAATCCAGCCGGACCAGCTGCCGGTGTCCGTTCGAGGCCCTCGACGGCGGACTTGGAGTGTATCCGCCCATCTCCCGCAACTGCCTCGAAACCAGATCAAAGAATCGGCTCATGCGCCCACATCATGCAGTGGATTTCTTCACGCCGCCCCGGGTTGCCGATTTCAGCCGCTCAATCTCCTTCAACGTCAGCGAACGAAATTCGCCCGGCGGTACATCGAGCGTCAGTGGACCATATTTGACTCGCTTGATCTTCTCTACGTGATGGCCCACCGCCTCGAACATGCGGCGGATCTGGCGATTTCTGCCTTCGATCAGAGTGATCTCATACCACGGGTTGGTCGCTTGTTTGACAATTCGTACCGCGGCTGCGCCGGTTCTCACTCGTTTCCCGTCGTCGGTCGCGATGGAAACTCCGGCACGCAGTTTAGCGATCGCCTCTTCTTTTGGCGCCCCGGCCACTTTGACGAGATAGGTCTTCGCGACATGCGACGCCGCCTTCATGAGCCGATGCGCGAGGTCCCCATCATTGGTCATAATCAGCAAACCCTCGCTGGCGTAGTCGAGCCTTCCCACCGGATAGACTCGCCCCTTCACGCCGCGCATCAGGTCCATCACCGTCGGCCGTTCCTCCGGATCGCTCACCGTCGTCACGTAGCCCTTCGGTTTATTGAGCAGCAGATAAGTATGCCGTTGTGCGCCCTGCAGCAGCTTGCCATTCACGCGAACATGGTCAACTTCGGGATCAGCCTTGCTCCCGAGTTCGGTGATCGTCGTTCCGTTGACTTGCACGAGACCAGAGCTGATCAGTTCCTCAGCTTTACGCCGGGAAGCGATGCCAGCCGCCGCGATGATTTTTTGGAGCCGTTCGAGGGCCATATGTACGACCGTGCGTGCAATCGTGAAGAGCGGCTTTCAGAGCCGCGTCGTGGAAATTAGATGCACAGCGCTTGAGTGCTGTGTTAAATCTTCCGTCTTCTGCTTTAGGCGCATCTGATGTGCTCTAACCCGCCTTTTCGGCCTCGTGTACAGTTTCGCCGGAAGGCTCCGCCTGAACCGCTGACTCCGATTCTACGGGAGGGTTAGCTTCCTGAACCGGTGCAGCCTGCGCCTCTCCAGTTGCGCTCTCCGCCGGAATCAACTCCGCCTGGAATGATTCAGCGACCAACTTTTCGAACTCCTCCATGCTGGGCAATTCATTCACATCCTTCAGCCCAAATCGCATGAGGAATTCCTTCGTCGTCTTATAAAGAATCGGACGTCCAATGACCTGCTTGCGCCCGCCAGTCGTGATCAGCTTGCGGTCAAGCAGCGTCCCGATTACTCCCCCGGAATCCACACCACGAATGTCATTGATCTCCGGCACCGTGACCGGCTGCTTGTAGGCGATGACGGCCAGTGTCTCCAGAGCCGGCAGCGAGAGCCGGATCGGCGGCTTCAGACTCTTGGCAAATGCGCGCACGACTTCGTGCTGCTCGGGCTTGGTTGACATCCGGTAACCGCCGGCAACTTCGCGAATCTCGATGCCGTGATCTGGCGATCCATATTCGCCGACCAGTTCCACCAGGCATGACCGAACGCGGGACTTGATCTCCGCATCGTCCGACGCGCCTTCGGCGGTCACGGAGTCCTTTACCAGCCCAGTCATCTGTTCCAGCGTGATCGGCGTCTCCGCCGCGTAAATGATTGCTTCGAGTTGAGCTTTTAAAGACATAGTGATCAGTGGTTAGTGTTTAGTGATCAGAGGGTCGCAATCGATCTCTGATCCCTGGTCCCTAGCCCCTGCTTTTCATCTCCAGTCGTCCCTTACAGCGGCACGCTCATTCATCACTTCTTCAAAGTGCGTATGCTTGCGAACGGCAATCTCTCCAAACAACTTCTCCTGGCGCACTTGGATCGCCTGCAGTCGCACCAGTTCCAGCAGGGCAAGGAACATGCAGACCAGTGCCTGCCGCGATTGCACACGCATCAGAACTTGTTTCAGGCGAATCGGGCGGTCTTCCAGCGACAGCCGCCGCCGCAAGTAATCGATCATCTGCCCGACCGTCACGGTTTCTTCGTCGACATTCAGCACCGGACGCGTGCGCACCCGTTCCAATATTTGCTGGAACGTTTTCACCAGGTCGATCACGTCGGCAGCGAGTTCCGGCTCCGTTCCCTCCGCTTCCATGAACTCTTTCATCGAAGGATTGGTCAGCACCGCTTCCTCAATCTGCTGTTTCTGCAGAAGCATCTGCGCCGCCGACTTGAACTTTTCGTGCTCCAGCAGCCGGTTGACCAGCTCCGTGCGCGGATCTTCTGCTTCCTCGGCCGTTGCCAGCGGATCACGCGGCAGCAGCATCTTCGACTTGATGTGAATCAGCACCGCGGCCATATAGATAAACTCGGCCGCGACGTTCACATCCAGCTCACGAATCTTTTCGACGTACGCCAGATATTGCGCCGTAATCTTGGCGATGGGAATGTCGTAGATGTCGATGTCCTGCTTGCGAATCAGATCCAGCAGCAGGTCGAGCGGCCCCTCGTAAACGTCGCTTACCGCGACCGAAAAAGGGAAGTCGCTCTCTTCCTTCTTGGCTTGTTCCTTACTCGTCCTCGCCGCAGAAGGAGTTGCAACAACGGCGGGTGGAGCGCCAACCTCAACACCAGCAACGATTTTGGATTCTTCTGTCATCTGGTAACGCTAGTTATCCCTAAACGCGCTGTCATCCCGAGCGAAGCGAAGGACAGATGCACTTTGCTGGAATCGGGTGCCCCATCCTTGTCGCGCCTTATGCGACAGGGTGGGGAGTTTGACTATTTCGCCTCATACTCCAGCGACATCCCCATCGCAGCCCGCACATCGACCATTGTCGTGCCAGCGGCCTTGCGCGCCCGCTCCGTACCATCCTCAAGGATATCCCACGCCAGCCGCGGATTCTCCTCGAATTTCTTTCGCCGCTCCTGCATCGGGTTGAGAAGCTGTACCAGTGAGTCCGCCGCCCATCCTTTGCACTCGATGCACCCGATCGAAGCTGACCGGCAGCCCTCATACACCTTCGCCAAAGTTTCTTTGCTGCTGAAGATCTTGTGCAAATCTCCCACGGGACACACATCCGGATTTCCCGGGTCCGATCTCCGCACTCGCGCCGGATCTGTCACCATGGTCTTCAGCTTCTGCCGGACCACCGGCTCCGGATCGGTCAGCATGATCGTATTCCCGTACGACTTCGACATCTTGCGCCCGTCGGTTCCCGGCAGCTTTGCAGCGGGAGTCAGCAACGCCTGCGGCTCGGGAAACACCTCGCCGTAGAATCCGTTAAATCGCCTGGCAATCTCCCGCGTCAGTTCGACGTGTGCGACCTGGTCCTCGCCAACCGGCACAGCGTCACCCTTGTAGACCAGAATGTCTGCCGCTTGCAGCACGGGATACCCCAAAAATCCGTAGGTGCTCAGGTCCTTGTCCTTAATGTTGTCCCGCTGCTCTTTATACGTCGGAACGCGCTCCAGCCATCCCAACGGGGTGATCATCGAAAACAGGAGATGCAGTTCCGCGTGGGCCGGGACATGCGACTGAATAAACACGACGGACCTTGCCGGATCGATCCCCGCCGCCAGCCAGTCCAGCACAACCTCGATCGAGTTCTCTTTGATCTTCGAGGTGTCCGCGTAATCGGTCGTCAACGCATGCCAGTCGGCGACCATGAAAAAGCACTCGTACTCGTCCTGCATGCGGACCCAGTTCTGCAGTGCGCCCACATAGTTTCCCAGGTGCAGTTTTCCGGTCGAGCGCATACCACTGAGCACGCGCTTGCGGGTTTTCGGCGAAGCGTTCATTTTTCTAGGAAGCCCCGAATTCGCAGACGCACGGGGGCGTTGCAGCCGTATCTGTCTGAATCAGATGTAGAAATGTCATGCAGGGACTGAGTTCGATACTACCATGCAAAAAGGGCATTTGGCGCGGGAAACAGGGGCTGCAAGACGAGCCACGTGAGCGGAAAACCCAAAGGGTCCCGGTGTGTCAAGCCTCCAGAGGGTCGAAGGCTGAAGTCCAGAGCAGAAGGCTAGAAGCTAAAAGCTAAGAGCTAGGAGCTAGGAGCTAGAAGCCAGCCGCCGAGGAATGCTTTATAATTCGCGCGCCCCTCCAAGACCGATCACAGACCCCGTGCCCACTCTCGCCCGCAAACTGCGCGCTACCGACTATTTCACTCTGGGATGGGGCACCATGGTCGGCGTCGGCTGGCTCGTCCTCATGGACGACTGGCTCTTGCGCGGCGGCGCTCTCGGTGCCGTCCTCGGGTTCGCCATCGGCGGCGCCCTTTTGCTCCCCATCGGTTGGGTCTACGGCAAACTCGTCGTCGCCATGCCCGACGCCGCCGGCGAGATCGCATACACCTCGGCCGTCTTTCCCCGCTCCGTCAGCTTCGCCACCGGATGGATGATGACTCTTGCCTATTTCATCGTCTGCCCGTGGGAGGCTGTCGCAGTCGGCCGGATCGCGTCCTACATATTTCCGAGCCTCGACACGCTCGAGCTCTACCGCATCGCCGGCCGGCCGGTATACCTCCCGCACCTGATTGTGGGTCTTGCCATCACCGGGCTACTCACGGTTCTGAACTATCGAGGTGTCCGTCTCAGTGCGACGTTTCAGAACTGGACCACCTTCGGCACCCTCGTTCTATTCGTTGTCTTCGTCGCGCTCGGCGTCAGCCGCGGCTCTCCCGCAAATTTTCCTCCGCTGTTCACGCAGACGTCGTTCGTCTCCATCATCCTTGTAGTTCAGATCGTGCCGTACTTCATGACCGGCTTCGAGTCCGTGGGAAAAGCTGCCGAGGAAGCCGGCCCCGAGTTCCGGGCGGAAGGCTTCTTTCGTGCCATCTGGATGGCTATCGTCATCGGTATTCTCTTCTATACCAGCATCGTGGCTGCGGTTGCCTTCGTCGCTCCCTGGCATCGGCTCACTGGCGAGAAGTTCATGACTGCTGTGGCATTCCAGCAGGCCGTGGGTTCACGCTGGATCGTCAACATCATCCTGACGGCGGCGCTACTCTCCCTCGTCAAATGCTTCAACGGAAATTTCGTCGCGGCCAGCCGCCTCTTTTTCGCTCTTGGCCGCCGCGGCATGGTCAATTCAAAGGCCGCGAGAATTCACGACCGCTATCAAACTCCTTCGAACGCCGTCCTCTGGGTCGGACTCGCCACCGCAGGTTGTCTGCTTCTGGGTGATGCGATCCTCGTACCGATCACAGAAGTCGGCTCCGTTGCCTGTGCCATCGGATGGTCTGCGGCCTGTGCCGCTTGCCTCGCACTGGCCCGCTCAAGACCCGACCTGATTACGCTGTCGCCGTTCGAAAAGTGCGTGGCCAGTTTCGGTTTGCTGGTCGGGATCGCCATGGGACTGATGAAGGTTATCCCGGTTGTGCCCGGCCACTTCACCGTCTATGAATGGATCGCCCTCGCCGCGTGGATTGCGGTCGGAGCAATCGCAGCCCTCACCAAGTCTAGAGAGGGTGCAACGGAAGTTGTGCCTCAAAGATCTTCGTGATAATTCGAGATTTAACCTGGGAGCAGCGAGATAAAAATGAACTGGAAATGGATCAATTCAATCCTGATTCTTCTCTTCTGCGCGTCATCGCTATTCGTGTCTACTCTACTGGCCCAAACCGCCGGCTCCTTCGACATCGTCATCACGAACGGACACATCATCGACGGCACAGGCTCCCCGTGGTACTCGGGCGACGTCGGTATCCGCGATGGCAAGATCGCCGCCATCGGCAATCTTTCTGCCGCTGCCCGCAAACGCACCATTGACGCCGCCGGCAAAGTCGTTGCCCCGGGATTCATCGACATGCTCGGTCAATCCGAACTGACGATCCTCGTCGACCCGCGGCTCCCTTCGAAAATCTATCAGGGCATCACTTCGGAGATCACCGGGGAAGGCAACTCCATCGCTCCGCTCAACGACGCCATCATTCAATCCGACCGCGATGGCTACGATCACTACAAGATCAATCCTGACTGGCGGACGCTCCGCCAATATTTCACACGCCTGCAGAAGCAGGGCATGGGCATCAATCTTGCGAGTTATGTGGGAGCAACGCAAGTCCGCCGCATGGTTTTGGGCGACGACGATAAGCAACCCACTCCAGACCAACTGGAGCAGATGAAGTCTCTTGTGCGCGATGCCATGAAAGATGGCGCCGTTGGCGTCTCCACCTCGCTTGAGTACGCTCCAGCGCCCTACGCGAAGACTGCCGAGTTGATCGCCCTGGCGACTGAGGCAGGCAAGTTCGGCGGCGTTTACGCGACTCACATGCGCAACGAAAGCGACTCTGTGGTCGAAGCCATCGACGAGGCTCTGCGCATCGGCCATGAGGCTCACGTTCCCGTGGAGATCTGGCACATCAAGGTCGCGGGCAAAAATAACTGGGGACGCATGCCGCAGGTCGTCGCCAAAATCAACGCTGCCCGCGCCGCTGGCGCAGACGTTACAGCCGATACCTACGCCTACACCGCCTGGTACAACGATTTCTCCGCCTTCATCCCGGCATGGGCCCACGATGGCGGCACCGCCAAACTTGTCGAGCGCCTGAAGGATCCGGCCACTCGTGACCGCATCCGCAAAGAAATGCTGACCCCATCGAAAGACTGGGACAACGAGTGGCAGGAAATTCCTGGCCCGGATGCGATCATGATCGGCGCAGTCGTGAATCCAACTTTGCTCCCCATGCAGGGCAAGCGCCTTTCAGAGATTGCAAAGCTGTGGAACAAAGATCCCATGGATGCGCTCTTCGACTTTCTCATCCAGGATCCATCGACTGGTGTCGCCGTCTTCGGCATGTCGCAGCCCGATGTGACCCTGGCGCTGCAGCAGTCCTGGGTCTCCATTGACAACGACTCCGAGGGCACTTCGCCTGACGGAATTCTCGGCCAGGCACATCCGCACCCGCGCGCCTACGGAACATTTCCGCGCATCCTCAGCAAATATGTCCGCGAAGAAAAAGTGCTGACCCTCGAAGATGCGATCCGCAAATTCTCGGCGCTCCCAGCCCAGCGCCTGCGCCTCACCGATCGCGGAGTTTTGAAAGCTGATATGTGGGCCGACATCGTGATCTTCGATCCCGCGACGGTGCATGATCGCGCGACCTTCGACAACCCGAATCAGCTGTCAGAAGGAATGGAATACGTGCTGGTGAATGGTGTGCCGGTAATCGATCAGGGAAAGATGACTGGCGCTCTGCCGGGCAAGGTGCTGCGTGGCTCGGGCTATGTTCCGTAGATTATTTGGATGCCAGCGGTTTCAACCGAGCCTGCTCCGTATTCGACAACTGCGTAACCCTTGGCTGGGCCAGCGTGCCGGTAATCTCATAGCCCGTACGCGCCGAGTCTGCCGGAGTGCGCGTCATCTTCAGATCGAGCGTGCGTTTCAGTGTGGCCGTCCCGCTGATCTGATATTGTCCGCTCGGCGAATCTAACTCCGCGGACTTAATCTCAATTGTTCCATCGCTGAGCTGGCCTTGCCCGCTCAGTCGGACGATCTTCAAGTCAGAATCCATCTCTAAAAATACATGCGGCAAAACGCCCTTCCGTAATTCTGCCTGCAGCGTTCCCTCTGCGGACGGCCAGAACTCCCCAGTGCAAGGTCCGGTCAAGTCATACGTGCCGCTCGCCGTGCCCGCAATCCAGCGATCTTCCATCTGCGCTGCCACTCGGTCCAGGGAGAGCCCCGCGACCGTCCCGCTTCCTTTGCAAACGGTCGGACTGACGCTGAAGTCTGCCAGCCACTTGCCCTCATGCTTCCCGCCGAACAGGTCGGCATCCACACGCGTCACTTGAAGTTTCCCGGCGTCCAGATCAATGTCCGCAGAAACGGCGGTCGCTGCCACTCCGTGAACAAGAAAACGATTCGCAGTCAGCCGCCCCGACGCATGCAGCCGCGCCAGCATCGACGAACCCGCCTTCCCGCCCGCTTCCAGAACCCGGTACCACGGCCGCTTCCGATCCGCGCCGGTGGCCCACTCATTCATCCGGTCGAGTGCGATCTCATCGGCATTCAACGCAAATTTCACCGGACACTTACTCAGACTTCCGCAACCTCGCGGCATCTGCAGCGATCCAGTCCATGTGGCGCCTGCCGCCTTCACACTCAGCTTTGATACATGAACCACGTCGCCAAGCTGCATGTCCGCTGATGATATCTCGATCGGATCGCTCAATCCCGCGGCAGTGATCCGGACATTCTTCAGCTTCGCTGTTCCGGTCACGTGCGGAGCACGAAAGCCAGCGCCGGTTCCGCTTGGCGCTCCGACCCACGCTCCCGCTATCTGTAAATTCGTCTGGGCTGAACCTTCCGCTACCGCTGATGCCGCTGGAATGCCAATCATCCTTCCAAGCCGCAGCATCTTTGAGATCTCGCCATCCCCCGCAACCGAGACGTTGTAGCCGCTCCAGTCAATCCAGGCCCGCGCGCTCGCCCCACCCCGGCCAGGGCCCAACGCGACCGGCCCAATCTCAACGTGTGCGTTCTGCGGAACTGCTATCCCATCGCGATTTTTCCGCGGGACCTTCGCGCGCCGTTCCGAGTCTCCGACCATCACGAAAGGAACCGTCGTGGGTCCCCACTCGCCCTTGGTCTCAGCCGAACTCAGATGGAAGGCCTCGATCTCGCCCTGTCCGTCAAAAGTGCGCGGCAGCCTGGAGTCGGGATCTTGCCGAATGGTCAACGCCCCGCGTAGCGTGCCTTCGGCCGTCAGGTCTTCGGGTAGATTGTTCTTGGCCCGATGAAACAGCGCAACCACCGAATTTGCCGGGATGTTCTCGGCCTTCACCGTGATCGAGTACCGTCGGCTCCCGGGCAACCCCAAATCTCCTGTCAGAGTCAGCAGTCCGTTTCCGACCGGAGTACCGCAAAGTACCTCCGTGAACTCGTGAGTTACCGCGCTGTAATCACCGTCGCAGTGCGCGGATAGTTTGAGCGCGCTTCCGTTCGTGATGTCGTATCGCCGGAAATCGTCGACCGACGCCGTGCTCGCGATCTTCAACTGCGCCGGACTTCCGCTCAGCGCGGTGTCAAATGCGATCTCCCCCCGCCACCCCCAATCGTTGCCGGTCAGAAACTTTGTGACTTGACCTAGCTGGGCCCGGGTCCATTCCAGGCTGAATGTCAGCGGAGTCTCTTTAAAATTCTCTGCGCGCTGCCAAGTGCCGTTCACCTGCAACTGTCCTACATCGTTTAAGTTGAGGTCCGTGCGAAACGGCTGAGCTTTCAACCGAACTCCCCACGCGTTTTCCGATTCCTGCCACAAAGAAAAATCGGCATTGATCAACGCATAAGGTTTCTTCTCCGGACCACTCTTGAAATTGATCCGTCCCGAGGAACCTTCTATGTAAGGAAATCGCGGCCGAGGCACGGATGTCGCAGTACCCGTTGGCGCCATCGGGATTCGCGCCGTGCGCTCCAGCAGAGCTTCGAGATTCCAGCGGCCACCCTCGCTGTGCACCACATTCAGGCTCGGCTCGGTCAGATCCAGACGCGCGATCTCAATCCGTCCGCGCAGCAGCGACGTCAGCCGAAGATCGGCCGTTACCTCGCTTGCCCGCAGCATCGGCTCGGCGCCGAATGTCTGATCGTCATAGACGACCAGGTTCTCCAACTCGAATCCCGGTCTCGGCAATAGCCGGACGTGAACAGAGCTGAGGTCCACTGGACGGCCAACGCCTGCGCTGATCGATGCAATGATTCTCGATTTCAGACGCGACGCTCCCGGTCGCAGCATAAACAGCACCAGCACAATCAGTGCCAGGGCTGCTGCCACGCGTCGCTTGGAAGAAAGGAATTTCAACGAGCCCTCACATGAGATTCGAGGGGCTTCATCGCACAAACTGGAGAGTACGTCTCCAGCGTGTTTCGTCGAAGAAGTGCAACACCACCTTGCCCAGGAACAGCACCCGGTCACTCCACGCCGTCTTCATGTACTGATCATCGGGAGTCTCGAACGACCAGTAGATGAACATCGGACGCCCGATCACATTTTCTTTCGGAATGAATCCCCAGTACCGGCTATCCAGGCTCACCCCACGGTGATCGCCCATCCCAAAGTAGTGATTGGGAGGCACGACGATGTCTTCCCCTTGAATGTAGCTCGGCAGATCCACCGCCCAGTTCGTCCAGATATTGGGATCATCCGGCGGCGGAGGAATGGCTGGAAAATTGTTGCGGTAGGGGTCCATCGTGTCCCGGTCATGCAGTACATACGGCTCATCCAGCGCCACGCCGTTGCGATACACCACCCCGTCGCGCAAGTGAATCCGGTCTCCCGGAACGCCGATGATCCGCTTCACCACGTACAATCCCGGAGTTGATGGCGACAGGAACACCACAATATCCCGGAAATGCACGTCGCGGTAGGGAAGCAGCGGTCCGATCCAGTGGCTCTGCGGCGCGAACTGAATCCGGTTGACGAAGACATGATCCCCGATCAGCAGGGTGTTCTCCATCGAACTCGACGGAATCTCAAACGCCTGTACCACAAATGTGATGATGAAAAGCCCGGTCACCAGCACCGCGGCCAGCGACGAGAGAAACTCAACCGTCGTCTCCTTCGGCTTCTCGTCTACTTCTTCTTTTTCAACTACGAGTTCTTTCTTCGCCAATGTCGATGCTTTCATCTTCGTTCGTTACTGCCTCTGGTCACGCGGAGGATTGGTCCTTAAAGACCGCGTCAATCCGTTGTAGATGCAGGGCTTTAGTCCCTGACGGCCACCACCCTCAGTGTATCAGCCGCAGCGTCCTGCTCCAGCGCGTGATCTGGAAGATGTGCGTAATCGCGTACGCCAAATGTTCCAACCGTCCGCTGAACGTCGAGGGAGAACTGCGATCCCAATCCTGCACCGACCAATAAATCACCAGCGGCCGCCCGATGATATTCTCCTGCGGCACGAATCCCCAATACCGGCTGTCCTGGCTGTCGTCCCGGTTATCGCCCATCACAAAATAATGTCCTTCAGGCACGATGAGTTCGCCATCTTCCACCAGCTTTCTCATCTGCAGCCACCACTTGCCCTCTAACCCAAATGCTGGAATATCCACCCGCGGAAAATCGTCGCGGAACAGGTTATTCGGCGGCTCCATAAATCGAACGTAGGGCTCATCAATCGGCTTCCCATCGATGAATACCTTCTTATTCACCAGCTTCAACCGGTCGCCTGGCAGGCCAATCACGCGCTTTACAAAGTGCTGTTTCGGGTCCACCGGATAATGAAAGACGATAATGTCTTTGCGCCCAATCTTCTGGTAGGGCATAAGGTGATCGCCCAGCCCCGACCCGCCATAGCAGAGCTTGTTGACGAGCAGGTAATCCCCCACCAGCAGCGTGTTCTCCATCGACTCCGAAGGAATCTGGAAGGCCTGCACCACAAACGTGATGACGAAGATCGCGATCACTACCGTTCCCGCCAGCGACTGGATGGAACTCACCAGATCGCTTCCAAAGTCGCTAACTACGCGGCGACCCGGATGTGGCGCAGCATCTGCCAGCGGAGCCGCAGGTTGTTCTTGCGAAAAGTCGGTCGACGGCCCAGCAAGTTCCGGCGGACCCAGCGGGGGAACTGCCTCGGGGGCCGATATGGCGGGCTGGTTTGGAGAATCCATGAGCACTACTTATCCACGGCCTGCGGCGAGCGCGGCGACTTCGTTTCTTCTACCTTCGGACGCGACGCCAGATAAGTCAACAACTGCCGTGCCGCGTCCTGCTCGGCAGTCTTCTTGGTGGAACCCTGTGCGCGCCCCACGAACTCCTGCTGCTTATTTTCTCGCGGGTACAATCGTGCCTCCACCGTGAACGTCTTGCTGTGCTCGGGACCTGACTCGTCCACCAGCACGTACGACGGCTGCGGCAATCCGAGACTCTGCACTGCTTCCTGCAACGCAGATTTGAAATCGGTGATCGGCAACGTGCCGCCACCGCGCTCCATCCGCTCCAACTCCGGAGCAATCACATTCCGCAGCACAAACTCGCGCGCCACTTCCAGGCCGCCATCGAGGTAAATCGCTGCCAGAATCGCCTCAAGCGCGTCGACCAGCAGCGCCGTTTTCCCGCGCCCGCCGCTCTTTTCTTCGCCCCGGCCCAGCCGCAGGTAGTGGCCTAGTTCAAGCTGCTGCGCCACCTGGATTAGATGCCGTTCGCTGACCAGATGCGCCCGCAGCTTCGAAAGTTCACCCTCGCGGAACTGCGGGAAGCGTTGGAACAGCTCCTCGCTGGTCACGAGCGCTAGAACTGCATCTCCCAGGAACTCCAGTTGCTCGTTGTCACTGACCTTATACTTACTCTCGCCCGCTTGTTGCGCTTCCATCTCCCGCGCCTGCGAGCTGTGTGTGACGGCTTGCTCAATGACGGCGCGCCGCCGGAAGTGGTAGCCCAGTCCTTCTTCCAGCGCCGTAATTTCCCGTTCCTTCATATCGGGACTTTAGAAAAAAGGCCGCCAATCGCGGTCAGGAACGCCGCGCCGACCACGCACCCTGCAGCCTCTCGGAAAAAGAACTATTTCGGAGTGCCTGTACCCTGACCCGGCGCCGTGCCGCTGTTCAGCTTGGTCAGCCGATCTTGCTCCGCCCGCGCCGCCTTGCCCGCACCCGACTCCGGATGATCCTTGGTAAGATCCACTGCCTGGTTGGCGTACTTCAAAGCCTCTGTTGTCTTGTTTTGTTTATCGAGCACGATGGCTAGTCGCAGCACCGCAACCGAATCAACCTGCTCCGGAAACACCTCAATCGACTTGCGCAGCGCGGTCTCTGCCTCCGGATATTTCTCGGCGTTAGATGCCAGCGTTCCCAGGATCGCGTACGCTTCCGATTGCATATACCGCTTGAACAAGTCGATTTTCTCCGGAGGATACCCGGCAGTCGGCACATCTGTATCCACCGTCACCAGCGCGTGCTCGGCATCTTTCTTCGCCTCAGCCAGTTTCTGGTCTTTGTCGAGATCGGTGTCCTTCGTGCGCTCGGTCAATACCTGCGCCACGCCCACCAGGGCCTCAGGATCATCCGCATCCAAAGCGATCGCCTTCTGGCCCATCTCCAGGGTCTTGTCTGCGTTGTTGATTTGTATGTACTTCTGCATCGCCGCTTTGTACAGGACCACCCGCAGTTCGCTCTGCGGGAACTTTGACGCGAAATCATCCGCGGCCTTTTCTAAAGTCGCGGGCTGCTCGGCGAGTTCGATCTCGTGGTGCAGCTTCGCTATTTCCTGCTTATCTGCATCTGTGGCGCTCGGATTGCGCTGCAGTTCCTGTATACGTTGCTGTTGTTTTAATGCCATTGCCGCTTGGTACGCCTCAAACTCTGGCTGCGTCTTGGCCTGTGGTGGACGCTTCCCCGGTGCCGCGGCGGCTTGCGCAGCCGCTGGTGCCGTACCCTGCGCGGCCGGTTTGTCCTGTCCATAACTTAGAACGGACACTCCCAGCACTGCCATCATGATCGCTATACGCTTCATGCGTTCTCCTCGACCAACGGACGTCATTCTCTGGATTTTTGATTTCTGCAACTGAGCATTCTATCGTAGTGCGTCCTGCCGGCGCGGGGTGTTTTCATGCCGATCCAGCTTCGAAAGCCCCAGGCTCGCAGCTCACTGCGGCTTTGCCGGAGGCTCATATGCCTGCTGCAACCCTCGCTCCGCCGCCGCCTTCACTTCCGGCAGTCCCGATCCCACCGTAAGGGCCGACCGGTACTCGCTCATCGCGCCTTCCCGGTCTTCTTTCATATCCAGAATTCGCCCCAGATACACATGCGACCACGCCACCACCTTGGGATCTTTCGTTGCCTGGATCGCCTTCTGGAAATTCTCCGCCGCTCCCTCTCGATTCTTGTTCGCCACCGCGACCTGCGCCAGGATGAACAGGGCCCGCCCTTCATCCCCGATCTTCTTGTCCAGTGCCTGCTGCGCCAGCTCCTGCGCGCCCTTGGGATCGCCCGCCGCCAGCCGCTTCTCGGCCGTCACCAGCATCCGGCGATCTTCCAGTCGCGACAATTGCACCAGTTCCGGCGACGTCACTCTCGCAAACTGGATATCGTTGGCCGCCTTCTCCTGCTGTTTCAAGTCGATTGCATCCAGAATGTCCGGATACGCCGTGCGCAGGCCCGCGGGATCTTTCTCGAACGCCAGCAGCGAGGTGTAGAAGTACTTGGTCAGGATGTACCCCTGCTTCATCGCATCATCCACGGCCTGCAGGCGCATGGCCTCAGCGGTCTGTTTCGTGCCGGTCGTCCGTATCTCGATCGCCCGTACCCAACACTCGGTGACCAGCAGCGAAATGTCGGTTTTAAAGCTCTCCTCCAGTGGAGCGCGTTTCACCGCTTGCAGCAGCGGCGTCAGCCGCTTAATGGCCGTGAAATGCTTATCCGCCATCGGGTCAAGCAGGTAATGCAGATAGGTGTGCCGGATCTGCTCCATCTTCAATGGCTGGCTCGAACTCGGGTTAGGCGACGGAAAGATCACGACATAGTAGTCCGCGCCGTAGTTCCGCGCGTTCGCCTCATTCGGATCGCCCATGAAATCCAGATAGATCGTGAACGTCCGGCCCAGATATCCGCCTGACTGCAGCTTCAGGTAGATGTCGGTGTCGAACACCATCTTCGCCAGCGGCATGTGATAGCGTGCGACCAGCGCGGCGTAGTTGGCGCGATGCGCTTCCCAGATCGAATGGAGTCCAGCCTTGTCGTAGAACTTCTCTAACTGAGCTCCGAAGCCCGCGATCGGCCCCGCGTCCGGCGGCAGATCATCCTCTTTCACGCGCGGCAAAAAATGTGGAGGCCCCTGCAAATAAAGCGCCAGTGAGACGTATTGCGAAAGGTCGTGCTCCGGATCCCTACCTTTATGGCCAAGATACCAGTCGCACATCGCCGTCCGTGCAGCCTCGGCTTCGTCGGAGTTCCTCAGGTTTCTCTGCACCTCGGCGCGGATGTTCAGGCGCTGCGCATCGGAGCCGTTCAGGTCGACGTCGTATCCACACGCGTTCATCGCCGTCAGTACGGCAAACAGCGTCTCATTGGTGTCGAGAGTGATCGGACTGTTGATATCGGCTGCGCAGAATGGCGTCAGCAGCCCCAACAGGGCACACACCGCAAAAATTCGAAGTCCAAATCCCAGGAAACGACTCAGGAATCCCTCCCGCAAATTGGCCACCCGAAGGCCTCACATCGATAGGCAGAGAGCACCCCTAAGTTTAAAGGCCCGCGCACAGAGGGTCAAACCCCGCCACGGGAGAAGGGAAAGAGACGATCTCAGAGGCACCTGTCAAGATGATAAACAGATAAATGTCGTGTTTGGACAGGGATTGCGATCAACTCATCCCGGGCCACAGATGAGATCATCTTTGTCTCGGCATCAGATCAACTCATCACAATTCAACTCACTCGTGTCTGGATCGGGCGTCTCTTTGTTGTCAGGGCGCGGGGGCGCGGAGTGGAGATGGGGGGATGTTGAGTTTGAGGATTCTAGGTAGAGCTCTGAAGAGTAGCGTTGAGCGGGCCGTTCCTGCGTTCGGGCAGCTTAGCCGCAGCAGGAGAGTGCACGTGGATGATTTCGTTCCGCACTGCATACAACACTAACTGGGCGATCGAATGAAGGTTAAGCTTGCACATCAGATTGCTTCGATGTGTCTCGGCCGTTTTCACGGAGATGTTCAGAATTACGGCGACATCTTTACACCTCCTGCCCGAAGCCACGAGCTGCAGTACCTCACGTTCCCGACGCGTCAATTGGGAGCCGTGAGCGGCGGTCGGATCGCCGGAATCACGCTTCGAATGGCCATCGGGCCGGTCTGACACTCGTAGGGTGAAGATACCACTCTGCCGTTGCAGGCTTTCCACCGCTGTTGTTAGGTCGTCGGTTCCGTCAGACTTAGAAATACACCCCCGAACCCCCACTTGCGAACAAAGGCGGACCCCTTTCTCGGATTCAGCCTCCGTCAGCATCAATATTCTCTGCGCCGGATTGTCCTTCAGGATCAGTCGCGCAGCGTCTATGCCATTTAGTTTTGGCATACGCATGTCCAAAACAAGAAGATCTGGTTTCAACAGCATGCATTTCTCCACCGCGTCCTGACCGTCAGCGGCCTCACCGCAGACCTTCCAACCTACGTGCGACCCGAGAAGTGAACACAGACCTAAACGAAAAAGCGGATGATCGTCAGCTACTAAAATGCGAAACGCATTCATACTCCCCCCTAGGTAAAGGAAAACCTATCAAGGAAGATACGATGCGGTCTGTACAGAATTGCTCACGCTCATCCAGTCAATCGGCAATCAGGCTGCCGTTGGACAAACAGCCCTCTTGATGTGGTCAATCCTGCTCAGATTGCCTCCCAGTCAACGGTCTACGCTGAGGGTCGAATTTCTATTCTAAGGAGGACCACAAGATGAAAGCCGGATTCCGACGCCTGAGTTTTCTTGCCCTGACCGCCGCACTTCTCGCCCCCGCGGCAGTCACGACCCGAGCCACCGCTCAAGACGACAAAGGTCAAGAAGAGAAACGACAGGACAGCCAACACAACGACAAAAACCAAACCCGTGTCTACGATCGCACCCACAAGGACTACCACGATTGGAACGAGAACGAGGATCGCTCCTACCACCAGTACGTGGGGCAAAATCAGCTGGAGTTTCGTGAATACAATAAGTTGAACAACGACCAGCAGGACCAATACTGGAATTGGCGCCACAGTCACCCAGATGGCGATCAAGAGAAGCACGGTGACGATCCAGAAAAGCACTAACTGGTCGTCTGACGACACTTGAGGCGGCACCCGGTGCCGCCTAACTGCATCGAGATTCCGTTTTTATTTAATTGCTAGGTGATTAACGAAATATCGTCGTAGCTCTCATTGAGGATCGATGAGATTACAAGCCTGGTGTCAACGGGTTGAATGCCAGAGCAGAACTCGGGCCGCCTCATCCTGCTAAATGATCCTCGATGTCAACATTTGTTCTCCGCACACCCCATAGCGGAGTCCCGCATTGTCTAGGCGCATGCGGATTGGGAGACTTCTTCCGGAAATGTCAACGGAACGGACCGAGGTCCCGTAGAGAGTGGAACGGTGGCCCGCATACTCGTGCCGCAACCATCGGATTCAATTTCCAGCCTCCCGTTCAATTCGCGCATTCGCTCGCGCATCCCGGCTAAACCAACGCCCGTTTCCGCGGTGACTCCATGAAGCAACCGTAAGCGCTCCTCCGGTATGCCTTTTCCGAAGTCGCGTATCTCCAGAATCACAGCGTCCCCCACACGTTGAAAGTGGATGCTCGCATCCGATGCGCCGGAGTGGCGATGCACGTTGGTCAAGCTCTCCTGCAGGACACGGAAAAGAGCGATCTCCACGTTTCTCGGCAAGCGTTCACGCGAATTTGCAATCTCTGCTCGCACGTTGATCCCGCTGCGCTTGGCGAATCCCTCGATATACCACTCGGCCGCGCAGGCAAATCCCACTTCATCTAAGAGTGGCGGATGCAGCAGATATGACATAGTCCGAATCTCTCCAATGGCCTGATCCGCCAGTTGCTCGACTTCCGAAACTATAGCCAGTGCGGCCGGGACTTCCTTGCAGGTGTCCTGCAGTTGCGCGACACTGATTTTTAGCGCAGCCAGTGTCTGGCCTGTGGTGTCGTGCAGGTCGCGCGCTAACTTGCGTCGCTCCTCGTCCTGCACTCTGAGCAAACGGTGAGTAAGTTTCTGCAATTCTGCCGTTCGTTCTGCAGTCAATATTTCAAGTTCGGAATAGGCGTGCGACAGCTTCAAATGCTTGGCAATCCACATATGTCCTCCAGAGAGCGGTTGGGGGAGCAATGAACGGTCTCGACGTCCTGGAATCTGGATTGTGCCACTACCCCGAATCATGGTTCTGTTCAATATTGCTCAGGGACTGAACCTTGGAGTGCTAGACTCTAGGAAGTCCCTTTACACATCCTTCCGCTGCTCCGTTCTGGGCGTCGGTCTCTTGTGCAATCTGATAATTCCGCATCGGAGGCTACCCTTATGCTGCTGAACAGCATGCAGAGCACCCCCAGGTCGCAAAATGAAGAACAGTCTTCGTTGTTGCGACGCAGGACCGAGCAAGAATCGTCTTTGTTGCAATGCAAGATCGAGGAACTGAACAGGAATACTGTCCTTTTAATCGTCGAGGCTGGGAAATTGATCCAAGGATCGAAACAGCTATCGGATACGCTCAGGTCCTTCGAAAACCCGAACATGAAGCAGAAGGTGGCTATTGCCGCATCGAGGTAGTGTCGATGCGCGACTATACTGCTGACTCTCAATTGTTAGAACATTTGCATTGACTGATGCGAATGCATGGCACGGCCCGAGAAGGCGAATGTAACTTTGCCTCCTCGGGCCGACCAATTCAGGGTATCTTTGCTACGCGGCCACGAGTTCGTGCTGTTTCAGGGTCGAAGTGACAACGTCAAAAGTGTGAACTTGGGGTGTTCCCTCGATAAATCGTGCCAACGTCCTCAACACTTGCGGATAGGTATTCGTGTTGTAGTTGTCGGCGTCCTTCTTGTTGTCCCACAGACTAATCGCGGTCACATCAACTCCGCCTTGACCCGCGAAAGTGATTTCGTCCTTAAAGCCATTCTGCTTGCGAAGCAAAGGCAGGACATCTTTTTCAAAGGTCTTTGTGTAATCGGATAGCATATTCGACTTCAGATGGAAAGAGACATTGCGTGAAAACATATGGGCAACCTCCTAAGGGTTGTAGTAGCTAAGAAGAAGAGAACTTCAGATGGGCTGACTTAGTTTCAGGAAACCTGAAAGAGGAGAAAGATGCTCGCTCAGTTTACATAGTGCATTTCAGTGGCCCTCTGGCTTGACCACCAACTTGTTCTTTCAAAGCCGGATACGATGCTTCCGGGTCTGGCCCGTCGTGTACTTTTGGAAGAAAGCGAGCCAAAACGGCGAGTCTATTGCCCTCCCAGAGTTGAACGATGGCGTAACTGTTGCCAAATCTCCTTTGCACTCATCGACGAGTCGTCATAGTTTTTCTGGTCGTCATGTTTTGCAAATCGCGAATCGCCTTTGTCAGCTTTCGCAAAGTACGCGGCTTGATGGTGTTCCTTCCCTTCTTGAAGTTCATAATTGCGCTTCGGGATGTTTTGTGTAGAGGTACAGCGCGTATCCGTAGGTTCGCGGGATTCGCTTGGCGACGGGGCATGGCAGTCTTGCCGTTCTCTCCTTCCGCCCCGTCAAACCCGCCGCAGGCGCGAGAAGGGAGCGGCAAGACTGCCGCGTCTCGCTTGGCGATGTCGAGAATCTGGTGATTGGACACGTCATTGGCGTTTCTGGCAACTGAGCAGTCTTATACAGCCATGCCAGGCCAAGACGAAATACTCTGGTGGGAGAGATACAGAAGGGTTAGACAATGCTCCCCCAAGAAACCCCTCATAAAGTGCTCCTGGTGGATGACGATGAAGCCATTCGCGAATTGACCAAGGCGCAGTTGCTTCGAAAAGGATTTGAAGTGGTCACCGCCGGATGCGTAACCGAAGCACTGCAACTCATCGCAACAGAAACCTTCGACGTGCTCATCACAGACCTCAACATGCCCAACCCGGGCGATGGTTTTACTGTGCTTACAGCGATGCGCCACTCCCAACCGCAGGCTCTTATATTGCTGGTGAGCGGCTATCCCGATATAGACAGGGCCTTGGCCACGATTGCGTTAGAGCCGGACGAAATCATCGTGAAACCATTTGAAATTGCAAAGCTTTCCGACCTTATCCGCGAGAAAATGTCATCTCGTAAACCGGCTCCAAGAGTGGGCAAGCAGAGAGTGAGCGTTATATTGCACCGCTGCCTTCCCACGATCCTCAGGGAATGGTTAACGCGCGCGAAATCGAGTCCTGAACTCAGCCATCTTAAGCTCACCGACGACGATCGTACCGGCCACCTCCCCAAACTGGTGGAAGACCTGGTCGCCCGTCTCAACCGGCCCAACGCTCCTTTACTCGAAAGTGAGGCGCTTACTTCCAGTTCAGCTATTGCCCATGGGAGAATGCGTTCACTCCAGGGCTACACTTCGGCGATGCTGGTACATGAATCCCGAATACTCCAAGTGACACTTTTCGAGACGTTGCAGAACAACCTGAGTTATCTGGATTTCAGCTTGCTGCTGCCCGATGTCATGAAGATTGCGGACGAGGTCGATGCGCAGTTGACACAGGCGATGGCGAGTTTCACGGAAGTCCGACGCGGCGAAGCGGCCGCGTAGCTCCCGATTTGCCTCGGGGCCAATCCACAGCAACGATTTTCGTGTCGGAGCGTCTACTCGGTTGCGACAGTACCCTTGGGCGCGTCAGCCCGCCAAACGTACAAGTATTTCTCGTCGCTCGACGTTTCCACAGGAATGTTCTTCTCGCGTGTCACGCGGTTCAATGCCGAGCGAAGATTCTGCATCTTCTCGCCGTTCAGACTACTGAGCGGAATCTTGACGGCTTGCTGGGGCTTCAGTTTGGAAAGATCGGACAAGATGTCCGCCACTGCCTTCCGGTGTTTTCCTTTGCGACCCTGCGGAACATCGGACCGATCCACGGTTGCATACTTGGTACTGTGTCCATTTCCGTTTCCATTCCGTCCCATAGGCTCCCTCCCCGCCGACCGTACCCGTAGGCGTAAAATCGTACGGCAACGAATCGTATCCTACAACTAAAATCCCTACGGAGCCCCAACGATCCCAGCTTTACCCCCCCCTAACTATAATATTATCAACGATATGCGTAGCCCACGTTGCACTAAGACTTGCTAAGAGTTCACCCGTAGAGCAGGAACGGCTTTACAGTGATCCCATCTTCATTAAAGGCTGGAAAGCGCTCGAAGAGTCACTAAATGTTCGGTCATTGCGCAGAGGACTCATAGGAGAGAGCGCTAAACATGGTCAAAATTGCACTGGGTAAGAGCGCGCGCAAGTTCGATCCCGACACTTTCCTCGCGACCATCGGCGAAGGCAGAAAGATCGTAGCAATTCGGAAAAAGCAAACTATATTCACGCAAGGCGACAAGGCAGACGCCGTCTTTTATGTTCAGAAAGGCAAAGTGCGGCTCACCGTCGTATCCCTGGCCGGCAAGGAAGCGACGATTGGCATCGTGAGTGAAAAAAAATTTCTCGGCGAAGGCGCCCTTGCCGGTCAGCTCTTTCGTATGGGGTCCGCGGTTGCCCTGACCGATTGCGAAATCATGCGGGTAGAAAAGAAGGCAATGCTCGCCGCCCTTCACCGCGAACACACGTTTTCCGATCTGTTTGTGGCGTATCTGCTGGCGCGGAACATCCGTTACGAGGAAGATTTAGTTGACCAGCTCTTCAACTCCAGTGAAAAAAGACTGGCCCGCATTCTCCTTCTGCTCGCTCATTTCGGCAAAGAGGGCATTCCCGAAACCGTTGTCCCCAAGATGAGTCAGGAGACGCTCGCTGAAATGGTGGGGACGACTCGTTCGCGAGTCAGCTACTTCATGAACCGGTTCAGGAAGTTGGGTTTCATTCACTACAACGGCGGTCTGCAGGTTCACAGTTCGCTTCTCAACGTAGTGCTGCACGACTAGCTGCTCTCAACGGCGAGTTCCCGCAGCGTTCTCTTTTTAAAATCCCTGAAAGCAGCGCGAAGCCGCAGTAGTATGCCGTTCTGCACGTTTGCCTTCGTTTGAATTCCACATGCTTGTTACGTCGATATTTAGGCCACCAAACCCCACTTTGTGACATGAGCAATTGTGAGCAGCTTCATGATTCCGAATAAGGCACAATACAGACACTACAACAAAAGATTGTTTGCCTCTCCCTAAGCCGCTCCCCAGGAGAACATATGTGGATTACCAAGCATTTCAGGCTGTCGCGCGCGTACTCCGAACTTGAAAACTTAACTGCGGAACGCACCGCAGAGCTGCAAAAACTTACTCACCGTCTGCTTCGAGTACAAGACGAGGAGAAGCGAAAGCTGGCGCGCAACCTGCACGACAGCACCGGTCAGACACTGGCTGCACTGAAAATCAGCGCGTCGCTCCTGCAGGCGAGTTGCCAGCAACTCCCAGAGGCGCGAGCAATCGTCTCTGAGGTTGTGCAGCTGGCGGATCAGGCCATCGAAGAGATTCGAACCATGTCGTACCTGTTGCATCCCCCACTCTTGGATGAGGTCGGGTTTGCTTGCGCGGCCGAGTGGTATATCGAGGGATTCGCCAAGCGGAGCGGGATCAACGTACGAGCCGATATCAAGAGTCCGCGGACGCGCTTGCCCAGAGACGTGGAGATCGCTCTATTCCGGGTGCTGCAGGAAAGTTTGACCAACATACACCGCCACTCCGGCGCCGCCGATGCGAGCATCCACTTTCTGCATGAGGGCGACGCCGTGATCCTGGAGATACGCGATTTCGGGAAGGGCATAACTGAGGAGCGCTTGCGGTTGATTCATGGAGTCAGCGCAGAAACAGGTGTCGGCCTAGCCGGAATGCGCGAGCGATTGCACGAATTGAACGGAAGGCTGGAGATAGAATCCAATGCTCGCGGAACCAGTATGCGAGCAACCGTCCCACTCGCCTTGAGGACTCTATCCGTCCCGATGGAAACACGCGGTGTAGTCTGCGCACCGTTGTGCGCCTGATAGAACGTAGATACCGCAATCGCCGAGCGTCCACAAGGCGGGATGAGATGACAAAGAAGTTGTTATCGGCACCATCCCGCGCATGACAAAAGCGACATCTGTTTAATCTTCTGCCCCGGCGCAAGCCGGGGCTTTTGCATATCTACATCAATTCCTATTTCGGCTTTCTAAAGAAGTCTTCCTCAAGAAGCAGCCATTTTGCTGTCCTAAAAAGAAGGGAGGCCCTTTCGAGCCTCCCCGGTTCATTTCAACTGCAATTGTCTAGAAGATGAACTTCAGCGCCAACTGCATGGTGCGCGCGTTGCTGGCGAAGTTCAGCCTTGGGGTGGCGAACGTAGCGTTGCTGGGAATGAAATTGCTTCTCGCTCCGCCTACATCGCTGATCGAGTTCACATTGTTGATGGAACCCGTCACCCACTGTGGATGGTTAAATATGTTGAACGCCTGAGCCATGAAATCAATCTTGTAGCGTTCAGTGATTGCAATGTGCTTCGCCACGCTGATGTCGATGTTGTCAATCGGCGGAGTCTGAAGCGTGTTGCGCCCGGATGTCGCGATCGAGCCTTGCCCGGCAACGATGTACTGGGCACTCGGATTGTTCGCTACCCAGCCAACGATGCAAGGCGGCAGAGAGCAAGCCGTGTTATTGGTGATCGGAGAAACGTCACTCCCGACGCCTCTGGTCCCCGCAGGATTGAAGATGGCGCGATCCGGAGCAGCGTCGGCATTCATGTTCGAATCTATGCCGCTCTGCACCGTGCCCCACTGGCCGGATTCATAGGTGTACACGGGAGCAACCTCGTAGTTCCCGAGTACATTCTTCTTGAGCCAGCTCGAACTGCCCTTGAACCACGGAGCATCGTAAATGGCCGTGATCGTCAGGCGGTTGGCGTGATCCAGGATCGAGTTCGCTCTCTCGGCCGGCAGATTGCGGAAGTCTTGCGGCCGCCGCGGTGAGATGTCGGTCGAGTGGAAGTCCGCCGTGCTGTTGTCGATGGTGTGGCTCCAGGTGTAAGCAACCTGGAACTGCAGGCCGTTCGAGAAACGGCGATTCAACTGCGTCTGTAGCCCGTGGTACGTAGACGACCCCCAGGGCATGAACGCCGTGATGGGCGAGAAGAATCCGGCATTCAGGTAGTTGGGATCATAGAATCCCCCGGGCCCGGTTCCGGTGTCATTGTAGCCATTGAGCAAGGTTCCGGGTGCATCGCCTGCGCCCGACGGGCACAACGGGTTGTTCGCCGGAGGAGCGGTGTTGCACGAAGCATCCGCACTTCCGTATGCGGTTGTCAGACCCGCGATCGTTGCGGCCGACGGCATATTGATGTACGTCGGAACGTTGTAGCCAGGATTTGCATTGACCCCCGGTACAAAGTTCAGAATGTTCTGCACGTCCATGTCGAGGCCGCGGCTGCCTACATACCGGACATCGGCGGTGTAGTTGTTCTTGAAGACATGCTGGATGCCGAGGTTCCACGTCTCGGCGTAGGGATACTTCACGTTAGTCGGCAGATACGAAGAAGTACTCGCCCGCGCCGTAGCCTGATCGAGAACGGTGATTCCGCTCAGATTCTGCGGGGGGATTCCGCCGTTCGCCAGGAATGGAGTCTGGCAAGCCGGGTTCGGGCAGTTGACCGTGGAGCCGATTTGTGGCGGACGTGCCAGCGTGCCAATGTTGTCGTAGAGCACGTCATATCCCAAACCGAAGCCGCCGCGGATGGAAGTGTCTCCACTCCGTCCCGGCGAATACGCAAAGCCCACCCGAGGCATGAAGTTATGCTTCGGCGCTTGCGGCGATCCGAATGTAATCAGACCAGGATCGTTGGCCACCGAGTTTAACGCCATCTGCGTCCAACCATAAGGAGTGCTGGTGTATTCGTAACGAACTCCCAGGTTGATGCTCAAGTTCGACCGCACCTTCCAGATGTCATTCACATACCAGAAGATCCCGTACTGGTCGCCCGAATACCCCACACTGCCGAAACCGCGCTGGCCAAATCCAGGCACTTGATCCAGTGCGAAACTCTGCAGCGTGTCGTAAATGTAATCGCCGCGTGACCGCTGAATGAATTTCTGGGGCGAGATGTTCTTCCGTCCTTCAATGCCCAGCTTCAGCGTGTGGTTGCCTCTTACGTACGAGACGTTGTCCAAGGCCTGGTAGTTGTTCTGAACGGCGTACTGCGGAGCGTTCGGGTTTGGTCCCACATCCAGCCCGCCCAATTCAGAGATGGTCAGGTTCGGGAACGCATCCAGGTTCTGGAATTTCCCGAGAGAACCAGCGGGGATGGTAAAGTTCTGCCCGGTCCGCGTGAATCCGAGCCGGACTTCATTTCCCAATGCCGGTGAGAACGTGTGGTACTCGCTCAACGAAACCAGGTGATACGGCTGCAGGAACGGAGTGTAGAACAATCCCAACTGCGCTCCGGTATCCAGCGTCACCTGTTTGTTGTAAATATAGCGCCCGCGAATCTGGTCCTTGTCGCCGAGGTTGTAGTCCATCGACGTGACCAGCGCTCGCGTGTTGTTGAAATTCGGAGCGATGATCGGAAGAATACCCGTTTGGATCGACGTCCCGCTGACCGTAGCGGCTGTACATGATCCTGATGAGTCCGGTCCGGGCGCCTGCGCGTATTTTTGCAAGCCTTGTACATTGCTTGCAGAAACGCCGGGAATTCCCAGAAGTGTCGCGTATCCGGCCGCTGTCGGAGCGCAGACGACGTTGCTCGAAGACGCTGCTTCACCGATCGGGTTGTACTCGAAGTTCGCGAAGAAGAACAATTTGTTCTTGAAAATCGGGCCGCCGATCTCCCCACCGAACCGGTTGTTGTCGTACCGTGGAACCTTCGTGATTCCCTGATTCGACAGCGAGGTATCCAGCGCGTTCAGATTGCGATTCTGGAAGTACTCGTACAGCCGGCCATGGAAGCTATTCGTCCCGCTGACCACGATCGTGTTGAACTGGCCACCGTTGGAGTGCCCGAACTCAGGGCTGAACTGGTTCTGCAAAATCGAAAAGTTCTGCACCGCATCATTTGGCACATAGATGAGTGGACCGGTCACCGTCTTGTCGTTGTTGTCCGTTCCCTCAATCTCGAAGTTGTTGTTGCGAGGCCGCTGGCCGCCAATACTGGGCCCGGTGCCCGCACCCAAACCACCCGAACTGCCCACGCCAGCCTGCAGCAACGAGAGGTTCAAAACGCCCAATCCCACCGAAGCGGTCGGCAGATCTTGTGTCTCGTGCGCCTCATAGGTCGCCTGAATCTGCGCCGTGGTCGTGTCCAATGTCGGAGGCGTTCCCGATACTTCAACCGTCTCGCTCGCCGCTCCAGGCGTCAGGGAAACATTCAGAGTCGAAGTCTTGCTTACCTCGACGTCCACCTGCTCGTTCATGCCTTTGAAGCCGGTTGCCTTCACCGCAATCCGATATGTCCCGACCAGAAGGTGATCAAACCGGTATTCGCCGGCACCATTGGTTTTGGCCGATGACGCAATGTTCGTGGCCAAGTTCGTAATCGTCACTTCCGCGCCGACGACTGCGGCGCCGCTGGAGTCCGTGATCGTTCCCACCACGTTTCCGTCAATGGCTTGGCCGAACGCTACGACAGCGCCCAACCCGATCACCATCAAAACTGCAAGCGCAAACTTGTAACTTCTTGGAATGGATACGCCCTTTTTCATGTAGTTCCTCCTGAGCACGGGAGACTTCTTTTGACTGAATTAGAAAAGACCCGTTTTGACCATTGCTGACCCTTACGCAATGACAGATGTTGTGGAACATTACCCGAGTGTAATGTTATGTGCAAGTGAAAAACCAAACATTTACATCAAGAAAGCCTTTGTTTAGTCTGTCTTACGTTTCTCCTGGGCCGCCGATATACAGAAATACGGAGAACCCGCCATATGCCTATATGGACAGCGGTAGCTTTCCCCAATCGGGGTCCACTCATTCGTACGCCTTTGCCGACATTGGTGGGGCCAGCCGCCGGTCTCAACAGGGAGTGGTCTCTGGCCCATTCTTACGGACGAACTTGCCGGAAAAATTCCGGCGCAATCGTGGCGACTGCGCCGGGGCTTGCAATAGACAGCGGCCCCTGCACCGACGGCCACCATCGAGCCTCAACTGACATGAGTGCTGCCAGCCACACCTGCCTCCAGCAAGGCAGGCGAATGAGAATACTCGTCTCTCTCCGGACGGTGCAGCAGTGATGGCGATCACCTCTTCCTGTGATCGCAGGTGGAATCGGCCGACGTTCGTCTATGAAGCCAACACCAATGATTGACTCGGCCGGTCTTACGCAGGGGAAGGATCTGGCAGGATTGTTTGACCTAACGACGCTGGCTAGGTTGATCTCACTGTTGGGAGGGAATTCCAGTGTCGGGCTGCGCTAGAACTAAAATCGGCCTCACAAATCAACTGGAAGAAAGCCCCTCGCCGGTCGAGGGGCTTTCTTGTCCGTGGGTTCGCTGGTTTCTACCTCCCGCTCGGGTCCGAATGCCCGGTGGGCGGAGCGTGCCGTTGCGTTCCTCTGCGCATCATCGGGTCAACAGAAGCCGAATTGATGAGGATTGATGTAAGCGCAACGTCGTACACATAGCTATTGCCATCTCCGTAATAGCCGTAGCACCACAGTTGGATGGAATCGCCGGCTTTCACGTACAACGCATCCGTGATGCTCGCTTGCTGGTAATAACCGGCCAGGCTCGAGCCACCATACTGCCGGGGAGAATTGTAACTTCCAAGCGTGTCGTAGCAATAGGCTGACCCGTCATAGCTATCGATACTCAGCAATGCGGACGCAGAGACGAAATAGGTGCCCGAGGTCTGGACGGAATTCTGCGCGACCAGAGTGCCCGATCCTGAAATGTAGACGTAGTAGTTCGTTTCATAGTAGACGCCAACCGACATTCCCGGAGGGCCTTGCGGTCCCACGGGACCTTGCACGCCCTGCAGTCCCGGCGCCCCTTGAGGTCCCTGCTGTCCCATTAGCCCCTGAAGCCCTTGCGGACCCTGCGGCCCAGCGGTGCCCAGCGTCACATCGAATGACGTCCTGAGGCCAGTGGTGGCGTTGGTCAGTGTCAGCAGATAGGCTCCGGGGTTCGTGCCGCTGACGAGCGATGCCACGACCGTCGTTGTGTTGTTGCTGACCACTGTCAGCGTGCTTCCGTCGAGCCGGACGGTTGGCGCCGCCGTGCCGAAACCCGATCCGGTGATCGTGAGTTGGTTGGTCTGGAAATTGGCCACCGCGCTGATGATCACCGGGGCCGTGGCAGCGTAGGCGGCTGGTGTCGCCACAAGGCCTGAAACAATAAGGATCAGGGAAAACCATAGACTTCCCGCGTTTTTCATTGGATATCTCCGTTTGAAGGCTTTTTGAGTTCCGTGAGGACGTCATCGTCCCGTTTGAGCTCACTTGTAATAGCGACAAATCGCTGCACAATCTGGTCACGAGGCAAGTGTTTTTGATTTTGGGAACCCGCAGGTGGGACATCCAGCCTTCAAGGGGTAGCCGTGTGCGGCGCCCACTGAATTCCCCTGAGATCCTCTGCGCCCCCTGTGGTGAGAGCTCCAAGCGATCCGCGCCCGTGAGTATTCCAGCAACCGCCACTCCGCAAACCGCAACTTATCTGGGCAAGAGTATGCGCGTGCTCCTGCCCCATCCCTAACCGGGGCAGAAATAGAAATGGGAGGAATTCAATGAATAACAAATGGACTCGTTTGCTGCTGTGTGTAGTGGCTGCAGGTTTGACAACGTTATGCGCGGTTGCGCAAGACGACAGCGGCTCCAACTCCAAGAGTGAGGTTCGTAACGTTACCGGATGCCTGACCAAATCTGGCAACGGCAGCGAATATCGTCTGACCGCCGATGATGGCAGCACCTGGGAAATCCACGAGAACAATGCCGTCAACCTGGCTGCTCACGTGAACCAGAAGGTCGAAGCCAAAGGCGTCGTTTCCCACGAAACCATGCACAACATGAAAGAAGACGCTAAGCAGATGGGACACGACACCGGCATGAAGAAAGACACCGCCGAACACGGACACTTGAAGGTCACCAACCTTCACAAAGTAAGCGACTCCTGCCAGTAGGGATTCCAGGCAAAGCGCAAAAGCAAAAGGGCGGAACGAATTGTTCCGCCCTTAGCCTTTTTCTGAGACTGCTCCTATCCCTTCACGCTAATCTTCGAAAACGACAGCACCGCCCGGCTGGGCGTCGGACGTCCCATCGACAGCGCGGGACGAAATGTCGTGAAGATCAGCATCCGCTTCACTTCCGGCAGCACTTCTTTCGAGTTTCCGGAATCCGAAAGAATGCGGTAGTCCTGCACGCGCCCGTTGGCGTCGACGTAGGCCTCGATTACAAGCGAGTCGTCGTCAATCGAATCCATCGACAGACCAAACGCACTCGGCTGCAGCTCTGGCGCGGTGTTCACCATCACCAGCGGAACGTCATTGCCCGCGCGCAGCGTGGACGGCGCCACGAAATACACCATCGCAATTCCAAAAATAATGAGCGCGCTCAAAAATCCAGCCGTCGCCGGAACCATGAACGCCTGCAGCGAATTTTCCAGGCGGACCATCAATCCCTCAAACCGCCCGTGCCGCGCCTGCGCCGCTTCGCGCGAAATCGCCAGCCGCAGCTTCAATCCCAGATCCGCCGGAGCCTTCGGACGCGCCACGCTCGTCAGCAACTGCTGCGTCATGCGCAAAGACTCATACTGCCGCTTGCAATCAGCGCACTTCGCCAGATGGCTCTGCAGCGCAAGCATCTCCGTGCCCGTCACTGCTCCATCCAAATACCGCGAGAACAACCCCTTCGCCTCGGGGCACTGCAGTCCGTTCATGTTTCTTGTGCCCTTCTTATGAATGCCAATCATGGCATCACCTCGGCCCTTCTACCCCCTCCAGCAACCTGCGACCGCTCCTTCCGATCTTCTTTCGGAGCGCTCAAACCCAGTTCGTTTCCAACCTCGCGGACGTAAGACGCCAGTCTCTGTCGCAGCGCCTCTCGCCCCCGGGTCAGTCTTGACTTCACGGTTCCCAGCGAAACTTCCAGTACCTCGGCAATCTCTTCGTAGGACATCTCTTCCAGATCCCGTAGGATCAGCGTCGTCCGGTACGGCTCTGGGACTTTCCTCAGTTCCTGCTCCACCCGCTGCTGCACTTCGTGATGCGCCACATTGTCAAACGGCGATTCCGCCGGATCCGTCAGCGCGATCTGCAGTGAATTCTCGGTCAGCCCCGGGCTGTCCGATTCCGCCGGCTCAATCGAAGTCTCCTTCGACTTGTGCCGGAACCACCAGCGTCTCCGGTTCGCCGCCTCATGCAGGGCGATCCGGTAGATCCATGTCTTGAGACTTGACTCGCCGTGAAAGTGCTTCATCCCGCGAAACACCTTCAGAAAGACATCCTGCGTTGTGTCGGCCGCGTCCGACGGATCATTCACCACCCGGTACACCAGTCCATACACCGGTTGCTGAAATTCCCCGATCAGCCACGCGTAGGCCGCTTCCGAACCGGCCTTCAGTTCGGCAACGATCGCTGCTTCTTCCTGCGACCGTGCTCCTATCGCACTCGCTAAATCACCCAAGGTGGTTGCTCCCGCCATAATGGCGTCCCCTGATTATAGGATTTTCCACCCCATCCCGCCCCCTAAAATTCACCGGGACGTCATGCCAAGCGACCTGCTCCGGAGCCCAATTTCCTACTCAACATAGACTCCGCAGGACTGTCAGGAGTTCCCACTCGCAACACATTTATTTTCAATGAGATGTCCAAAGGTGCCTGTGGAAACAACAGCAAAAACCGCGAGGAGCATAGTTGCAAGTCACAAAAGTGCGGCTTGGGAGGATTACTTCCGACTAACCAGAGATGGTTCGATTTCGGGTGCGTAGCCGAATTGGAAAGGCCAAAGATTGGAAGACTTGGGTCCAAGAGCTCGCAGCTCGGAGCTCAAAGCTAGAAGCCAGAAGCTAGAAGCCAGCATCTCACGCCCCGTGCGCACAAGCTGCCGCCGGTACTTCTTTCTTCAGATCGCGCAAGATTTGTGCCAGCGCTACTAGGAGCGCCTCGCTTCCTTTATCCAGACCGAGATCCGCTTTGTCCAGGAACGCGACCGCTCCATCTTTTCGCAGCCGTGACGCATTCTTCTGCGAAAGCCCCGTAAACGCTACGACTGCGATGCCCGCCGTCGTCGGATCCTTCTTCAGCGCCTTCAACACGTCCGGTCCAGTCATCTTTGGGAGCAGCATATCCAGCAGGATCAAGTCCGGCTTCTCCTCACGCGCAAGTTCGATGGCCCGCTCTCCGTCTCCCGCTATGCTCATCGCATAGCCGGCCCGCGACAGGGCCCGCTCCGTTGCCATCCGCAAAAATTTGCTGTCTTCCACCAACAGAATCTTGGTCATCCTTCGCAACTTCCCGATCGCTTCGCGATCCGTATTCTGGGCCCACCCTTAGCCGTTCAGAAAACTCCCTTGGTTTGTTCTATCGGCAAGTTGGTCCACCAGATCAATACAAGATCAGAAGTAAGAACCGCGGGATGAGAAATTGCTAACCCAGCAGCGAAGCGGCGAAAGGACCCAGCCCTCGCCGTATAGCGCGGGCAGTTGGGTATCGTGAGCCCGTTCCGAAGAAGCCAGAAACGTCTCACGAGCGCGCAGGGATATCTGAAGATCGGAACTCCGCCTCGTTGCGAAGTCTTGCAGGCATTACGCCGCCGAATACTCTTCGCGCTGAGACTTCACGAGGTATGAGAGCGTTCTGCGTTCTCCAATACCGCCTTGACTCCCGCCCGGCACGCTTCCCGCAGCGCCTCTTCGTGCCCATCTGGAATCGACTTGCTCAGTATCAGCATGGACGTGCCGTGTAACAATCCCCACAAGGTGAGGGCGGTTTGGGTGTGATCGTCCAGGGAGCCTCCCAGCCGTTTGGCCAGTAGTTGCTCAGTGAAAGCAAAGTTCGGACGCGACTCCCGGATTGGCCTCGGTGCTCCGCGGCCCTTCTTCGGTGACATGAGCCGCGAGTGCGTATAAAACAATTCGTACTCGTTTGCCATCTGAATGGCGCAATCCACGTAGGCTTCCGCCATCTGCTCCATGGTTTCGCCCTGCTCAAATTGCTGGCGAATCCGCTTGGCAATCCGCAGCAATAACCCGCGAATCAGATCTTCGCGGTCTTTGAAACGCCGGTAGACTGCCGGCGTGTTCGTCCCCGCTGCCTGCGCGACCGCCCGCATCGTCAGCGCCTTTTCGCCGCCGCGCTTCCACAATACGTCTGCCGCTCGCAGTACGCGCTCTTCCAGATCAGGGTCTGGATGCCTGGGCATTTTTTCTCTCCGGTCCTCGTCGATTGAATTTCAGGAATATTATCCTCGCGATATTGCGTTGACATTGTACACATCATGTTGCCCGCCGTAACTACAGGAGTCCCGTGGCGCCAGTGTTGAAGGCTGAATGTTCACGAATGGCCCCTGGCAACCGACCACCGGCTGCTAGCCCCAGCCTCTGAGAGTGTGCGCGAGAACGGATCTTTCGCCCCTCCCGGGGCTTTTCGGTGTCCCCACTTTTCCCGCGGCTTGCGCCGCGGGCTGCATTCTTTCGCCGCTTCGCGGCTAAGAAAGGACACCAATGGTTCCAACGGATCGGTGAATTTCCAGTTCTCACGCACACTCCCTGAGCCCTGACGACTGACCCTGACCCCTGAGCCCTGCCCCCTGATTCTTATCGCTCGAATGCGAAAATTACGTTGACGCAGTGAACAAAATAACGTATAAAGTAAGGATTGCTCTTGGGCCCCTTTCCTTTCAGTATTCTCCAACATTAGGAGTGTGGTTCCGATGTGCTCGTACGAAAACCCCGGTCGCCGGGGGTCTGTCCTGGATTTGAATTCCGATTTACAGCAAGCGCAAGTGGAGTTGCTTAGCGCGCAGTGCGCTGTTCACCAGCTTCGTCTTCATTACTCTTCCGACGATCTAGCCCGTTTCGGCCGCCCCGACGTCGTGCGGAAATCAGCTGCGGCGGCCAACTTCCTGCAGCAGTTTTACGCCGAGGTCGAAAGCCGGCTTACCCCCGCCGAACCTGATAGTCCTGTCGTGGAGCCAACCTCCGCGCAGGTTGAACAGGCGGTGGAATGGCTTTCGCAATATCTGTTGCAGCAACACGCCCACTATGCGCCCGTCGCTGGACCGCTCAGCCCTGGGCAGAAGGCCCTCATGTGGCCCTTTTTCTCGCCCGAGTTGCTCGACCAGGTGCTCGTCCTCGAGCTGCACGGCGCGCGGGTCGCCATTCCCGATTTCTTTTCCCAGGTGCGCGCGCAAGGTTTCGAGCCGCCAGCGATCGCTCACATGGACTCGTTGACGTTTCTCGACGTCATCGTTTTCAATCAGCAGTTCTCCGAACGGGCTCTTTTCCACGCGCTGGTACACGCCGTCCAGATCCAGGTTCTCGGATTGCGCCGCTACGCCGAACTATGGGTGGGCAGCTTCGTAAAAACCCGCGCGCACTTCATGGTTCCGCTTGAGGTGCAGGCCTTCTCCCTGGCATCAAAATTCAGCCGCCCGACGCCCGAAAGGT
>Ga0207008_10037_pt1 | contig 39198 bp, 39 predicted proteins | sample Alteio_BWMinCont_83_FD_153489 | JGI IMG/M metagenome (GOLD analysis project Ga0207008, IMG submission 153489) | Enriched cells from forest soil in Barre Woods Harvard Forest LTER site, Petersham, Massachusetts, United States -... | ecosystem: Environmental > Terrestrial > Soil > Temperate forest >... | reverse complement strand
CTCAACCCAGAGACTGCTTCCGAAACTGCTGTGCTTGAGTGTGGGAGAGGCGCGTGGAATTGCAGGTGTAGCGGTGAAATGCGTAGATATCTGCAGGAACACCCGTGGCGAAAGCGGCGCGCTGGACCACTACTGACGCTGAGGAACGAAAGCTAGGGGAGCAAACAGGATTAGATACCCTGGTAGTCCTAGCCCTAAACGATCAGGACTTGGGGTGCCGCACGTTCGTGCGTCGTCCCGGAGCTAACGCGTTAAGTCCTGCACCTGGGGAGTACGGTCGCAAGACTGAAACTCAAAGGAATTGACGGGGGCCCGCACAAGCGGTGGAACATGTGGTTCAATTCGACGCTACGCGAGGAACCTTACCTGGGCTCGAAGCGCACTTGACTAGCTATAGAAATATGGCCTTCCCGCAAGGGACAAGTGTGGAGGCGCTGCATGGCTGTCGTCAGCTCGTGCCGTGAGGTGTTGGGTTAAGTCCCGCAACGAGCGCAACCCCTGCACGTAGTTGCCACTCCGCAAGGAGGGAACTCTACGTGGACTGCTCCGGATAACGGAGAGGAAGGTGGGGATGACGTCAAGTCCGCATGGCCTTTATGTCCAGGGCTACACACGTGTTACAATGCAGGGCACAAACCGTTGCCAACCCGCGAGGGGGAGCTAATCGGAGAAAACTCTGCTCAGTTCGGATTGCAGTCTGCAACTCGACTGCATGAAGCCGGAATCGCTAGTAATGGCGTATCAGATCGACGCCGTGAATACGTTCCCGGGCCTTGTACACACCGCCCGTCACATCACGAAAGTGAGTTGTACTAGAAGTCGCCGCGCTGACCGCAAGGAAGCAAGCGCCCAAGGTATGACTCATGATTGGGGTGAAGTCGTAACAAGGTAGCCGTAGGAGAACCTGCGGCTGGATCACCTCCTTTCTAAAGTAGTCGTGGCTCAATCCGCTATGGTGTGCGGACTATGCCACGCAAATGTATCCCGCTCTTCTCACGATTTGCAGGGATACACGTTCGGTTTACAACCTGATTTAATTCAGGATTCGGGCGGATTCTGTCAGATCGTATCGAGTCAAAAAGCAAATAAATTAATTGTAGTGTGTTTCAGGGCCGCGTGCTCGCTCCGCGGCCCTTTTTCTTTCTGGGCACGACGGTGGCATCTCGAGGTGCGCCGGAATGCTTCTGGCTGCCCAGCCCACCAGCGGTTCTGGTCGTCGCCGGTTCTCTCTCGTGCGAGGACAAAAACGATTCGGTGCGGCTAGCCGCCACTGCTTTGGCTTGGACAATACCGGCTATTCTCGCTAGACTCTCGCTTCGCGCCTGTTTCCTGCCTTATTTAGAGGCCGTGCCATTTAGGAAATTGCGCGACCCGGTCATCCGGCGCGCTCCTTCGAGTTGTCGCGGAATCTACCTTGCTCAGCAACCCCGGCGCTACATTCCAGTTTTGCCCGGAATCGGTGACAACGGTGATGGTCTCCTTGTTATGACGAGTCAGGATTCCGAACACTATCGCGCCGCCAGCGGCATGGAAACTCACTCTTTCACCTATGCGGAAACTCAGCATCGCGGAGTACGAGCGCGTTTGATGAAGGAACCTGAGTCGAGTCACAACCTTGTGGTTCAACGCAGGAAGTTCTTCTTCGGAAAGCGAATCAATATCGATCTGGCGCATTGCTGGTGGTCCGGCTTTGCGCCTGGGTTTTCGCTCTACTACTCTTGTCCACTTCTTCTCAGCCATAGATGTGGCACAATGAATATGTGCGAATGACCGTCGACATTCCAGATCACGTTTATCGGCGCCTGAAAAGTCGCGCCGACAGCGAAGGTAGTTCGGCCAAGGAAGTCATCCTTCGCGCGGTCCAGTTGATACTGAAAGATCGCCCGCGCAAATCCCGGAAAAGGGTCAAGCTCCCACTCATAAAATCCAAGCAACCCGGCACCCTCGAACTCGACAATGACAAAATCTTCGACATTATTTCTTTTGCCGGACATTAACGTCTGGCTGGCGCTCACTTACGACCGGCATGTCCACCATCCGATCGCTCGCCGGTGGTTCGATCACCTGGCCCCTAGGGCGCGCCTCTTTTTCTGTCGCCTCACGCAACTTGGCCTGCTTCGGCTCCTCTGCTCGCCGGCCGTCATGGGATCGGACCTGCCCAAAGGTCAGCAGGAAGCCCGGAAAGCCTACGACAGGTGGCTCGAAGATGAGCGAATCGAGTTTCTAGAAGAGCCGGCAGAACTCGCACCAAAGTTCAGAGCATTAAACCGGTCAGCTCAGGCGTCCCCAAAGGAATGGGCAGATTCCTATCTGCTGGCTTTTGCCGCCGCCGCTGACCTTCGCCTGGTGACCTTCGATCCGGCCTTGCGTCAAACAGGAGCAAGCCTCCTGCTCCTTGAATAGGCGCGTGTCGCATGCCCCGTCGTTCAGGGGAAATGCGTTTTTTTTTGCACATACCCCACCTACCCAATGGTAATGGTGCAGCAATCAAGCATCTTCCTATCAAAGTACCATTGGAGTGGAGTTTTCGCCCGCAACATGTTATTTCTGGAAAATGTCGGACAGAGTGTTCGCGCAAACCTGCCCAAACTGTGGCGGCATCTGCCCCCAGCAGGCCGAGACTTGCAAATATTGCCAATGCCGTTTTTCAAGCCCCAATGCCTTCTCTCTGAACGGGTTGGTCCTCGGCAAAAGCGGTCTGCGGATTGCTATGATCGTAGTCGCTATCCTAGTAATAGTCATATTGCTGGTCATCAACATCTGACTCCTAGCGTTTCGCTGCACGATTCGCCACACCCGCTGTGCTTTTGAATTGACCGTCTTCCCCGCCGCATCTAAAATGGAGGTTCGGCGCTCGTTCGGTCCATAGCAGAAAGGTCCACCCCCCCGATGTCGCGTTTTCTAGCCCTAGTCCTGTGTACTGTCGGTGTGTTTGCAATTTCCTCCCCCGCCCAGGTTTCCAGTTCCACGATAGAACCTATGCGCATCCCGGCAGGATCGAGTCTCGCATTTCACCTACAGACTCGTCTTCGCCACACGGAGGCAGATCCTCTCGACGCCCTCCCGCAAGGAACCGTTTTCCACGTCAAAATGCTCACGTCCATCGACTCGAACGCTGACCGCGATGGGTCCGAATTTCACGGATTGGTGGTATCGGACCTGAGCCTGGGAGACAGCGTGGTCATCCATTCCAATGCGGAAGTGCGGGGCCTTCTCGTGCTTCTCAGGAGCAAAAATCATCCCGACGGTTTTCGTTATGAGCTCCTGCTCACGGAGCTTACCGACCAAGGAAAATCCTATCCGCTCACTGCTTCTCTTCATGCTTCCTTTTTGGACGCTGGCTCCGAGCTTCCTTCAGCTGCAAATTCGCCGGCAAAGGTAGAATCCAAAGAGTTGCCGAATCCCCCGCATCCGGCAATTCCAAATCCGACACAATAAATCAGCTAACGAAATTGTCCACGACCCAGGAAGAGATTTCTAGTTCTAGTACTAGCAAGCAGGGCCCTCCGAATTCTTCACCTAACCCCGTAAGCTATTAACCTGATTGGAGTTCGAAGATATCTCGGGTTGCTTGCCGGTTTGGCACGGGTGCTGCAATAGAGGCTGTACTCAGCCAAATCTCCGAGGAGGATTTGGAAATGAAGAACGCATGGCGATTTGGTTTTTCCACATTGGCTGGTACGGTTCTGGTAGCGGGAGCCTTGGCATTACCGCCGGCCAACCGGCATCAGACGCAGGAAGGTCAGCAGGCGGCGCCACAGACGCAGTCCGTGTCTGGAAAGATTGCCTCCGTCGACCAGAATTCTTTCACTCTCACCGTGGCGTCCAAGTCTTCTGTTTCCCAAGATCAGCAACCAGGCGCTTCGAGCACCCTGTCCTTCACTATCGACAAGAACACGACGATGGACGGCAAGCTGAAGGTCGGCTCCTCCGCTGAGGTCACCTACCGTCAGGACAATGGCACCAACATTGCTATCAGCGTCCACGTTACTCCCTAAGTCAAACAAGCGGCACACTCACGTAATTTGGATCTTGTCTCGGGCTCTTCGAAAAAATCCTTCCCCTTTCATTTCGAGGAGTCCCAAGACAAGAGTCGCAGTAGGGTCCCCAGACTTCGGATTTTCAGCCTGGGTCTTTGCTATTCCCGGCCGATCTGCGTCATGGAGTGCCTGCCAGCCAAGACAACCATGGCTACCGAGATAACCACGGGCTTCTGTCGCGGAAACTTCGTGCTTTTTCGCTTCCCTAACAACCGCGCCGTCTCGCCCGGATGAGCGGCCTCGTTCTTCTATACCCACTCGAACTGCACCTCGACGGGAACCTTCAGCGCCTTTGCCAAACGAAATGTGTTAGCGGCTTCGTATTGCTCACTTTCCTCGACCTTGCCGCAATTCCTCACGGGTTCGACAGCACAAACCGGATAGAAGCTCAGCCAGAACTTGCTGCAATATTCCCCGCATGGAGACCGGCCCAGGGCCGCTCTGAATCATCGAGGAGACGGCAAAATCAAAATCATGCAACCCATTCGAATCGTAGCCATACCAACGGAAGTCGCCGAAGCTGTCCGCTCAACCATGCGCGCGCCAGGTTACGGATTTCCTGCACACACGGAAGTTGGTGCAGAGGCCGCTCCGTGCCGCCACTGTCTGCGGACCATCGACCCGAAACAGGCGACGAGAATTCTCTTCACCTATGATCGCTTTAGCGGGGTGGAATCGCTTCCCCAGCCCGGGCCGATTTATTTGCACGCGGAGCAGTGCTCCCGTTATGCGGAGGATGGCGGTTTTCCAGAGGAGTTACGCAGCAGCCCGCGCACGCTTGAAGGCTACGCGCACGGCCGCCGGCTCGTGGCGCAAGAATATGTAGTCGACGGCCAGTTCGAACCAGCCATCGAGAATCTTTTCGCCCATCCAGAAATTGACTACCTGCAAGTGCACAGCACGACCGCGGGCTGTTTCACGTTTCGGATCGAAAGGGCCGCCAAATCCCGCGAATCTGCCCGTTAATGCGGGCTTAGGAAAACTCGGCAAACGAATCCGGCCAAGCCAGATAGCCGGGCACAACTAGTTGCACCAGCGGAACGATGGTCAAGATCCCCAGCAGTTGGGTTTCCGCGCGCCTCGAGGGCTGCAACTCCGCCCCCGCTAGGCCTTAAACGCGCCGCACAAACTGCGGCACAAGGCTTCGCTCCGGCGGACACCCCAACGACAACCGTAAATCAAAAGAAAAGGGACATTTCTAATGAGGTAAGGAAGGGCACACTTCTAAAGAGGTTGGACTCCGTGCAACTAACCGCATTGCAAAGTGCATTTCTTGGGAGTACCCTCGGGCGAGCCCCACGCCGCAGAGCTCCCGCAGCCCCGCGGTCCGTGAGGCAGGCCCATCTCCCAAATATCATCCACGCGAAGGAGACCGCATGCCGATCGACGCCAAGGCTATCGTCCGTCGCTTGTACGAAGACGTCTGGAACAAACGTAGACTAGATGTGGTGAGCGATCTTTTTTCCCCCAGCCACGCTTTGCGCGACAACAACTCTTCCGGTTCCTCCGTTGGCCCGGAAGCCTACAGGATTCAGGTCGCGATGTACCTGGCGGCATTTCCCGATCTACACCTCATTGTCGAGGACACCGTCGCCGAAAAAGACAAACTCGTTGCTTCCTGGACGATCTCCGGCACTCATAAAGGTGAGTTCATGGGCATCCGCCCCACACACACAAAAGTCTCCATCGAAGGCATCACCATTCATTACCTCGCCAACGGCAAAATCATCGACTCAAATATCAGCTGGGATGCTCTCGGGCTGATGCGCCAGCTCGGCGTTTTCCCAGCCCTCGCCAAACCCAAGGGCGCTGGCTCCCGCTGATCGATTTTGCGGTCGAGCGCGCTTTCTCTCGCCCTGCGCTGGGGTCCGTTGTAACTACAAGAACAAGCTAGTACTTCCGGGCCATTTGGCCCGCGGGAATAGCTTCTAGAATTGTGGTGTGACCAAACCTTCGAAAGGTGCTGCCGCTTTCTTCCTTTTTTTCGGGCTCATGTTTCTCGTTCCGGGACTGCTTTCCCTACTTACGGTTTTCACCAACAGCCGCAATCACAGCACCAGCGGCACGGCCGCCGGCGCCGCGATCGCACTCTTTATTTCTGCGATTGGCGCGGGGTTTCTGTTCGTGGCGGTGGGTGGCTATGGCCGGTTGAAGAGACAGGCGGCCATCGAACAAGCAAATCCCGCCGCGCCGTGGTTGTGGCGCACGGATTGGGCCAGTCGCAAGGCGGAAAACCAGAGCAAGAAAACCGAAATCACCGCATGGGTGATCTGCATCTTCTCGAACCTGGTGGTGATTCCCGCGGCCGTCACCATCGTCCCGCAACTCGCTCGCCACAAGGATCCGCGGGCTTTCCTGGTTCTGGGATTCGCTCTCATCGGAGTCATTCTTTTCGTGGTCGCCTGGCGCGCCACGCTTCGTCGCAGCCGTTTTGGCAACACGTATTTTGAGTTTTACTCCCTGCCGTTCTCTCCGGGCGGCCGCCTGGCGGGAAGGATTCATCTCAAACTCGATTCGAGCGCCGCGCAGAGCGTCAACCTCCGTCTTTCCTGTGTCCGAAAGATGATTGGCGGTTCGGGAAACAGCCGCTCGACGTCCGAGACCGTGCTGTGGCAGACGGAACAAAATGTTCCGTCCGGTCGACTGGGCATGGACCCGCTTGGCAGAACCATTCCGGTGGATTTCGCAATTCCTCGAGACGCTTACGTCACCGATCGCGACACTTCGTCGGACCAGGTTCTTTGGCTTCTCCACGCACAGGCGGATCTACCTGGAATGGATTACTCCGACGATTTCGAATTGCCTGTGTTTAAGACAACTTTCTCCGCAGAGCAGGCGCCGGCCGACTCTTTCTCGGAAACTTTCGGCTTTGCTGCCGGACCTTCGAGCGATTCGAATGCCGCTCCCGGTGCGGCTCCCGCGCATCCGAAAGTCATTATTTCTTGGCAGGATGGTGGGACGGAGTTTTATTTTCCCGCTTTTCGCACTCCTTCCCGAGCGCTGTTTCTCCTTATCTTCACTGCGATCTGGACGGTCGTGGTGTATTTTCTCCTCCGTTCGAGCGCTCCGTGGTTTTTCCCGGTGGTGTTCGGTTTCTTCGATGTGCTGCTGATCTTTGCCATGTTGCACGTCACGCTGGGGACTTCACGCATTCGCGTCGGCAACGGCGAACTTAGCTCGACGACGCGCACACTCGGCATGGGCTCGACGAAACGGTTTTCTTTCACCGAAATCGACGCGATTGTGGCGGCCACCAGCGCACAACAGGGTGGGAATCAACGGCAGGCCATGTACGCGATTCACCTGCGCACCAAGGATGGGCGCCGCGTCACGCTCGCTGATGAAATCCGGAGCCGCCAGGAAGCGCGCTGGATCGTTTCGCAAATGGAAGCCCTCGCCAGCCTGAAAATCGACACGCACGTCGAGCTGGACGCGGGTTACGGCCCGCCGCCGCAGCCCGGGCAGCCCCTTTTCAAATCATCGCGGCCACCGTCGCGCGCGTCGACAGTTATTGCGATCGCCATGTTCGCCTTGTGCGTCGCTGGAATGTTTGCGTGGCAGGGCTGGAGATTCGCCACTCTGAAATCGCTGGCGAGCGCATCGCGCGCGAGCAAAGCACGAGCTAACGGGCAGCGCCCGGCGACTGTCAACGTTGTTCCGCCGCTTCACATTGCTCTAGCGCCGATGACCGACAGGGACGCGGAGCGCCTACTCGCTTTGCCTGCTCAACAGCAAGCGGAGGAAATGCTGGAACGCGCCATCGGCCACGACCAGCGCTCTCTGGATTTGTTCGAACAGCAAGTTGCCAGTTGGGTTGGCCACATCCGCTTGACCGATCCCCTGAGGCAGCTCGAGCAGCGCTCGGAATTCTCCAGCGATCTGCGGGTGCGCTATGCCAACGGGGACATCAATCTGGCTTTGGACGGCTGGCAGAAAAATGAACAAGCTGCGGAAATGCTGATCGACCGCGCGCAGACGGATCTCGCTTATCGTCCTGCGGCCGCTTATTTTCTCGGTATGCTGGCCGGGCGTGGCATTGCCTACGATCGAATTCATCCGGTGCTTCTCGATTACGCGAAGCACGATCCGGACGCGAGCGTGCGGCTGTGGGCCGTTGAAGGGATGCGCTATCTGCGCACGGACGAAGCTCTTGACGAACTGTTTGAATCGTTCACGCACGATCCATCGAACAATGTTCGTGAGCGGGCTGGATGCAACCTTTCCGATTGTGGAAATTTCACGCGCTTGCAGCGCATGCGCATGGTGCCGAAATTCCTTGATCTGGTCGCTGATCCAAGCACCAGCGCACAGATGAAAAGCTGGTCTTACATGGCGTTGCGAGAAATTACGGATGCCGGTGTTCCCATCGATCCTCTGGCGTGGAGAAATTGGTATCGCGATCACGGTTCGGAAAAAGTGGCCGAATTCAAGCGGCTTGACTGGTGGCAAGTTCGCGGCGACGAATGAAAAGCGGCGCTCGCGGGGCGTCGAAGCAGTGAACGGTTATTTTTTCTTTAGGAGAATTTGTTCGATCTGCGAAATGTGGTTGAGGTCGTGCCCGGCCATCATGTGCAGGATGCGCGTGAGACTCTCTTCGCCGCGCTCGGCGTGCATGCCAAAATGCTTCCATTGATCGGGGCTGAGTGATTTGTAGATCGCCAGGTTAGCGTCGCGGACCGCGCGAAACTGCTCGATGCTCTTCTGCGGATCGCGCTTGGCGTAATTTCCAGCTGCCGCCCAGGCGTCCTGGTCGAATGCCTGAATGGGCGTTCCCGGCGCTGCGAGGATCGAGCGGATGCGCCAGCCCACGACTATTTCCGTATCGGCAAGATGCGCGAGAATTTCAGCGACGGACCATTTCTCCGGAGCGGGGCGTTTGCGCAGTTTGGAGGGTGGCGCGCTCTTAACAAGACGCGCGAGCTTCTGGGGCGTCGCCGACTGCGTCTTGAAAGGGTCCTTCCCTGCGATCATTTTCATGATGCGCTCGGAGTATTGTTGCGGGGTTTCGCTCATTATCATCCACTTTCCTCGACGGAAGACGCCAAGAGATTTGAAAAGTCTCAAGCGGCACAACGGCGCTTCAGAAGGTCCTGAATAGTCTCCTCCAGCGCACCGTGCCTGGATGGAGCAGGGCATTGGCGTAGGCGAAAAAGCGCTCGCGGAGCTGGCCGGATTCCCAGGCATCGGGCGAAGCTTCCAGCGACAGATAGATCATCACTGGTGTGCCGATAATGTGGTTGCGAGGGACGCAGCCGGTGAAGCGGCTGTCGTAGGAATTTCCGCGGTTGTCGCCCATGACGAAATAACAGTTGTCGGGGATCTTATAGGGCGTGTGCATGCCATACTTTTCGCTGGGGCCGGTCGTGTAAGTCTCGGGGAGTTCTTGTCCGTTGATCCAAACAGCGCCATCGTGAATGTCCAGCGTTTCTCCGGGAAGGCCGATGACGCGCTTGATGATGTCTGAAGTTTCTTCGGCAACAATCGGAGTGAAAATCACCATTTGCTGGCGCTTAGGATTGCGCCAGAGCGGCAGGTGCCAGCGGGTGAAGGGCACGCCGGCATCGTAGCCGATGCGGCTCATAATCAGGTGGTCGCCGATGAGCAGGGTATTTTCCATGGAGCCGGAGGGAATCACGCGGGCCTGGCCGAGCGTTCCGTTGATCAGCAGGAAGATGAGCACGACCCATATCCAGGCGATGAGCTCGCGCCGAATGAGTTTAGAGCGAGACAGTTTTTCATCGGTCTTTTTGTCTTGTTGTTTAACGGATTTCATTCTTCACCCAACCCATAGGTCCATTCTACCTTGTTCAATCTACCGGTACATGCTGCCTGCACATTTTATCTGTCAGGAGCTAAGACGCGTCCGCCGTCGCCAGGTGAGCGGCCGCTTCGCGCTTCCGGATGTCCCCGGTGATTCTGCGCGAGCCCATGTACAGCACAAAGGATAGCGCTGAGCAGAGAACCGGGATGATCAGCATGGCTTGTTGCAGGCCGGTGGCACGGAAAGCTTCGGTCGCCGCCGTGGAGCCCGCCAGCGCGGCGGCGCGGTGGGCGAGGACGTCACTCAATTTGCCGGTGAGCAGCGGACCGAAGGAGGCTCCGCACATGTACATGGCCATGAAATAGATGGCCATGGCGGAGCCGCGCTGGTTCGGGGCCACGATGTCCTGGATTGCGGAGTAGACCAGGCCGTAGTACGTCGTAAGAGCGGCATAGGTCAGCGCGAGGAAGGCCATAGCCGAGTACAAAGAGCCGGCCGGTCGCAGGATTCCAGCGCAGGCAAAGGGTATGGCCAGAGATGCAAAGACCGCGGCGTACAGCAGGCGGCCGTCTTTGCGGCGATGGACGATGGCATCGCCGAGGTAGCCGGCGATGGCTCCGCCGCTGACGCCTCCGGCTAGATACACGACGCCCGTGGCGACCCCCGATCTCGCCAGCGAGAGGCCGTGGACGCGGCTGAAAAACGCGGGCAGGAAGGTGCCGAACGCGTAGGCATTGAAGTTCAGCAGTGCGCCGGAGGCGATGATCCACCAGAGCGTCGGGATGCGCAGGACGTTCCACATGGACGCACGGGCCAGCGGTACGGGATGTAGTTCGCTTGCGCCGCGTTGGGGTTCTTGGAGTGTGAGCAAAGCCGGAACAAGGAGCAAAGCGGGGACAGCGGCAAAAACCATCGCCACGCGCCAGCCGTAGGCTTCGGCTAGCGGACCGCTGAAGAAATAGCCCAACGCGCCGCCAACCGGTACGCCGAGCATGAAGAGTGCCAGGACGCGAGAGCGTTTGGCGGGAGGGAAAAGATCGCCGAGCCAGCTGGTCGCTGTGGGAGCGCAAGCGGCTTCGCCGACTCCAACGCCGACGCGCGAGAATAGCAGCAGCGCGTAGGTGTGGGCGAGGCCGGCCGAAGCTGTCAGCGCGGTCCAGATGATGACACCCCATGCGAGGAGTTTCTTGCGGCTGGCGGAATCGGCGAGGCGACCGAGGGGCACGCCGACGATGGCGTAAATCCAGATGAAGGCGCTGGCGAGGAGGCCGATCTGCGTGTCGTTAAGATGAAATTCCTTGCGCATGGGCTCGACGAGGGCTCCGGGGACCTGGCGGTCGTAGAAATTGAGGATGTTGATGGCGAAAAGGACCACCACGGAGAACCACAGGGTGTTCTTCTGAGCTTTCTGCGACAAGGCTCGAGCATGCTAGCACACTGGATGGTTCCGAGCCGAAATGGCGAGTGACGAGTGGCAAGAAATCGAACGAAATTGGAACAAAGGGCCAATGAACCAGCCTCAAAAACCACGAGGTTGAACCTGAAACGATCGGGGGTCGCGCCGGTCACTACCGGGTGAAAGACGAGCCGCAGACTTTAGAGGCGGGGATCTCTGAGGATATTTTTTCGCCCAACGTCTGGAGCAAGAGGGTCGTTTATGTCCTAGGAACCTCGCGAATTCCTTTAGCCTAGCTGCTATTAGGGTGAACATTTTCCCAGTTCTAGTACGTTTGTATTTCGCAGATGTCTTGAGCGAACATCGAATAAGTCGCTTGATCTCATAGTCTTCCAGAAAATACCCCTCTTGGCAGCGTGGTTGCAGCTGTAGGGGTGTCACTCGGAGATGGGACAACAACCCACGCTAGATGAAAATGCTGGCCGAGGAGGATGTTTATGGGCTTAGACCGCTCCGTTGCTGGGATTCCGCAGGCCGCAGTGAGAAGCCAAAATAGATCACCACAACTAAATGCCTCTGCGCCGGAAAATGAGCTGGAGAATCGTATAAGAAACCTGGAAAGGCTTGCCAACAGCCTGGAAGCGGCTCTCGACCGGGAATCGTTTTCGGGCAAACCTCGCGCTCTTGCTCTTCTGAACGACCTGCGTTTGAAGATTAAAGCAAGCTGGAATAGGTTCCGAGTCGCCAAGCTCCTCAGCGAACCGGCGCGCGAAAGCATGCTTTCGAAGGTTCGCGATTCGGTGCATGATCTTGAAGGTATCGTGGCGTCCCACTTCGGTGTCGAAATGACCTAGAGGCAGGGCCGACGGCGGCCGCGGCCAGGCCAGCCAATTTCACGGAATGGCAGTTTCGAAAACGGTCCGTCTTATTGTGCGTGCCGTTCAAAGCCCGCAAGCGCATGGAACGTAGTAGCAGGTATGAGGCCAGGAATTGGCAGGCAGCGGGCGCTATGGAGCGCTGTAATTTTCCTCGCGCTTATCGGAGTTGCGATCGGCGTGCGGAGGACCGCCCATCTGGTACCGATCGTGGCGCATGGTTATCGTCCACCCGCGGTTTCCTCCAATCCTCGATTGGCACAGCTCGCCGCCTTAGATGATTTGTTTGCGTGGCATCCGATTCTTACGCTTGTGCATATTGTGCCTGGAATACTTTTCATGATCTTGGGGCCGCTGCAGTTCAGTTCACGGATTCGGGCGCGGCACCTCGTATGGCACCGTTTAAGCGGGCGTGTTTTTGTGGTTTGCGGGTTGGTCATTGGAATCTCTGCTTTGGTGATGAGCTTTGGGATGCCCGCGATTGGCGGCGTGAATCAGGTGGCGGCGACTACTTTGTTTGGGACATTTTTCTTATGGGCACTGTGCAAAGCGTTTTGGCATATCCGGCGGCGTGAGGTGGCGTTGCACCGCGAGTGGATGATTCGGGCTTTTTCGATTGGGCTTGCGGTGGCTGCGATCCGGCCGATCATCGGAGTGCTTTTTGCGACGAGCCCTCTAACTGGTTTGACGCCGCGGGAATTCTTCGGGATCGCATTTTGGATTGGTTTCGTGCTGCACCTTATGGCCGCGGAAGCCTGGATACATACGTCGATGACCGGCGAGATTGCGGCCGGAGTTCGGTTGTAATTTAGAGCATCTGCTTGGCCCGCGCTAAAGAAAGAAGACCGGCGCAGCGCGTCGTGCCCGGCCTGCGGTCTTCCTTGCTCGTCGAGATCCTAGAAGCGGTGAGAGCGGTTCACGCAATCGCTGGTTTGGCGGATTGGCGCGCGGATTTGGATTGCCAAACTTTGCGGAGATCTTCGCGCTGTTTTAAGACGAAGGATTTGGCTTCGTCGAAGTTGGCGTAGATCTTCGTGCCTTTGATGGTGTTGCAGGGAGTGCAACAGGCGACCAGGTTGCTGGGATCTTTCTTTCCCTTGCGGGCGCGCGGGTGGACGAAATCCACGCGCATCACCAGGGCGTTTTCGAAGCTGGTCCGGCCGTCCAGGCCGCAGTATTGGCAGCGATAGTCATCGCGTTCCAGAATCTTCAGGCCTTCTTGCACGGACACAGGAGAAGCCACCATGGAAAGCGTTGCAAGGCTTAATGGCATGGGTACCTCCAGAGCGGAAATTTTCGGGAGCAGGGGGAGCTTCTGACTTCCACTTGCTTAGTAGGAGAACATAGGGCAGCGGGGGGTTGCTGTCAAGCCTCTAGGATGCAGAAAACCGCTGTCCGACTGAGTGCTGCCAAGAGAATTCTCATGAGCCGGGTTCATCCGTCTGTTCCCCCGCAAAAACGGCGCTTTATCCGAGATGCGGGCAAGGAAATGGATATTATTGCCAGGGGCGACGCAAAACAGATATGGGCCGACATTTTCAGTTTGATGATGGGGGGCGCCGGGCTGCTGGATACAGGGGCAAGGCGGGCGATTGTGTTGTTCGGGCGATAGCGATTGCGACCGGGCAGCGGTATCAGCAGGTCTATGACCTGGTCAATAGTGCGGCGATGCACGAGCGCACCGGCAAACGGAAACGTGGAAAGAGCAACGCTAGAACGGGCGTCTATAAAACGTCGATTAAACGTGTCATGAAGTCCCTGGGTTGGGTGTGGACGCCGACGATGCAGATCGGTTCGGGATGCACCGTGCATCTGCGTAGCGACGAATTGCCGGCTGGCCGATTGGTCGTTAGTGTCTCGAAACATCTGACAGCGGTGATCGATGGGGTTATTCACGATACCCATGATTGCTCGCGGCGTGGAACGAGATGCGTTTATGGATATTGGCAACCGGGAGACGGCGGGCGAGCGCGAGCGATGGCCAAGGACCCACCCTCGAAAAACGAGAGTTGCGCACCCCGCCGTCGGAAGACATTTCTTGAGTGGCTATTTGGTTGAATGGACGCAAACTCACTCTAACGGCGATACATCCGGGCGCTGGGGATCAACAACCCAAGAACTGCAGACTTGCCGTTCCCGCATGAGTAGCTTGAGGTGTAGACAGCGGCGGGTGGGGGAGACTCCTAGACAAAAAATAGCGCCGCCCCTCTAGACAGAAGGGGCGGCGCTGCGCACCACGGCATAGACTCAGAGTTTGGCCCTGAACTACATCGATAGAGTTGTTAGTTTTGGCCAGCGGCGGCGGCTTTGCTCATGCTGGCGGTCCATTCCGCCGAGCGGCGGGCCATGTCGTCGGGGGAGACGTCTTCGACGTGGGTGGCTACTCCCCAACTGTGGCCGAAGGGGTCGGTGAGCTTGCCGTAGCGATCGCCCCAGAACATGTCGGTTACTGGCATGGCGACTTGGGCGCCAGCAGCTAGGGCGCGGTTGAAGACCGTGTCTACGTCCGGTGTATAGAGAAAAAGGTAGGAGGAAGGTGTCACACCTGGGGCCGGAGCGGCGGACATTCCGGGGAATTCATCGGAGACGAAGATTACGGAATCGCCGATGCGTAGCTCGGCGTGCGTGATCATGCCGCCGGGGCCGGACATGCGAATCATTTCGGTGGCGCCGAAGGCTTCTTTGTAGAAGTCCAGGGCGGCCGCGGCGTTTTTACAAGTGATCGCAGGAGAAATGGAATGGTATCCCTCGGGGATGGGTCGAACATTGTCAGGCATATTGGGCTCCTTGGAAATTTGGACGTTCGCGCGTCGAAACTAGGGAGGTAGAGGCGGGGCGCGCGTGCGGGAATAGATACTCCACGCGACAGGGTATGTCAACTGTTATACGTAACGCCAAGAGTCGGCAGGAATTGCTGGCGGGGGCAGGGCATGGCCGTGACAGGCCGTCCGAAGTCTCCGTAGTCACTCGAACAGATGCACGCATCAAAAGGCAGAGTTGGTTGACCAAGTGGAATGGAAGGCGCGTGGCGCATCTCCGACACGGAGGCAGTGATGAGATACGACTTTATGGTGGAGACTTACGAGACCGAGCGGGTCAAGGTGGTCAGTGTGTGGAGCGAGTTTGGCGAGGAAGACTTAGCGTTCCGGCCGAATGCGAACGATCCGCGCGGGCGCAGCGTAAGGGAACAGATGATTCATCAGTGCGTGAGCGAAGATCTGTGGTTCCGCACCATGCTGGGAATCGAGGTGGGCGAGCCACCTTTGCCGGTACAAGAGACGCGGCTGGAATTCATGAAACGGTATGCAGAACACAGCGGCAAACGGCTGGAGCAACTGCGCCCGAAAGAGGAAGCGTGGTGGGAGGGCGTGACGAAGTTTTTCGATGTCGCGCGGTCGCGGGCGTGGGTGATGATGCGGCGGATAGCGCACACCTCCCATCATCGGGGACAGCAGATGGCCATGCTGAGAATGCTGGCGCATGATTTGCACAGTAATTATGGGCCGACGGCAGACACCGGCGGGTTGATGCAGAATCATGCGCCGACAATCTATGGGTATCCCAACCTGGAGATGCTGTTCGAAGGCGAAGTGACCGGAGGCCACAAGCGAGCGTTGCCGGGAGCCGGGGGTAAGCCGGTGACGGAACGCCCGTAGCCGAATCGATGCGGGCGCCGTGGGAGCCGTTTTGTTACCGTTTACTGATGATGCCGCAGGCGATTCGTGCCGGGGCAGCTGTTCCTGTGCCGCGTGCTACGGCGTGAATCACCATCGCAGTTCCTCCATTGCTGAAGACGGAGTGGTCATCGTCGCCGAGGGTTACGTTGGGCGCGACGACAGAAACGTGGGCGGTGCCGTCGGCGCCGACGATGAGCGAAAAATTCGGGATGTCGCCGGCAGGTGCTGCGCCGTGGCTGTGCTCTGCGCTGCCGGGATTGAAGTGCGGGCCGGCGGTTTTGAAGTCGGGAGGTTCGCATTTTGCGACTTGATGAATGTGGATGGAGTGTTCGCCCGGTGCCAGATTCTTGACGTCCAGTGTGATTTTGATGCCTTTCGGCGTGCTGGAAAGCTGGGCCGAACCCACGCTCTGGCCGTCGGTGTTCTTGAATTCAACAGTCACCTGGTTCGAGTTAGCGCGGCTATGAGCCTCCTGGGCCTTGGCCGCAGAAGTGAGAGTAAAGAGCAGACACGCCCCACATACGATTGCCCTCATCGGTAGTTCCTCTTTCTTTTCCTGTGTCGAAAGACGTTCGGGCACGGCGCGAGCCGGCCCATTCCACTCTAGCCTGAGACGCGCCGCGGAAAAAACAAGCTGTACTCATTCAGGCACCCGTGGACGGAAACGCGGCTTGCGGCCGTGCGCCTAGAAGGGACTTGCTCGAGCGAGAGGGGAGCAGGGGCGGGAAAGTCTGCGGACGCTAGGGACTTACGATTTTTAGTCCTTGCGATAAAGCTCCGGGTATTCGTTTTTCAGGCTGGTGAGTTTTGGCAGGTCGTTGATCATGATATAGGGCTCGTAGGAATGGTGCTTGAGGTAGTTCTGGTGGTAGTCCTCGGCGGCGTAGAAGGCCTGCAGCGGGACAACCTGAGTGACGATGGGTTGCGAATAGATCTTTGCCGCGTTGAGTTGCGTGATATAAGTTTCGGCGATTTTCTTCTGTCCCTCATTCGAATAGAAAATGGACGAGCGGTATTGCGTGCCGTAGTCCGGGCCCTGGCGATTGAGCTCCGTGGGATTGTGGCCGACGGAAAAAAAGATCATGAGAATCTGGCCGTAAGAGATTTGCGAAGGATCGAAAACTATTTTTACGGATTCGGCGTGGCCGGTTTCCCCGGTACTGACATCGCCATAGTGGGCGGTCCTGGCCGCCCCGCCGGAGTAGCCGGAAATTGAAGAGGTCACTCCTTTCAGGTGCTGGAAGACGGCTTGAATGCCCCAGAAGCAGCCACCCGCGACGACGGCTGTTTCTTCGGATTTTGAAGAAGCGAGAGGAGCATCGACGGCGGGTTTCGGGAATGCGGCTTTAGCGTTGGCGCGGCCGTCGTTGGGCTTGGCTGTGGCCCAGGCAAGGACTCCGATTCCGGCAAGAATCAAAAAAGCCATCAGCACAGCACGCATGGTGAAGACTCCCTAAACCGCATTCCATTACAGTATACGCTTGCCGTGATGCATTGGATGTTTCGCGACGGACTACGTTTTGGAACCAAAGGCGTTACGGCGAGGGGACCCTCTCCTGCTTTTCGAACCATGGGGCTTGGAACGAAGTGCCCGTACGAGGCATGATACAGAAGCCTGAAAAAACGAACTGAGGAGAGTTTTATGACCATGCCCCTTCGCGCAGTTTCCGCAATCGGTACTTTTTTGATTTTGCCTGGTGTTCTTTCCGCTCAGGTTACGCATGGGCAGAAGCCCCAGCTTCCGGCGCCTTATGCGACGAAGTCGGCGGGGAATGGACCGCGCCATGAAGCGCCGCCCGCGGGTTTTCTTCCCACCGTGCCACCAGGGTTTCAGATCAGTGTCTACGCGTCGGACTTCAAGAGGCCGCGGTGGCTTACGGTGGCGCCGAATGGGGATATTTTTTTGGCGGAGACCGGAGCGAACCAGATTGTAGTGTTGCGGGATCCGCGGAACACGGGCGGGGCGCAACAGCGCGAGGTGTTTGCAACGGGCACCAGGCGCGCGTTCGGCATCGCGTTCAAGGACGACTACGTGTACGTCGGGAATATGAACGAACTGGTGCGATTCCACTATGATTCGAAGACCTCCAAACGGCTTGGCGAAGCAGAACACCTGATGTGGCTACCGTCCGGCGGGCACGACACGCGCTCGGTGGCGTTCTCCGCGGATGGGAAACACTTATTTGTTGGGGTGGGATCGGCTTCGAACATTAATACAGGTGAGGAGCCGATTCGCGCGGCCATTACGATTTGCGATCCGGATGGAAAGAACGCGCGGTTGTTTGCAAGCGGGCTCCGGAATCCGGTGGGATTGGCGATCGAGCCGGTGACCGGAGCGGTGTGGACTAGCGTAAATGAACGCGACGAACTGGGAGACAATCTGCCGCCTGATTATTTTACCTCCGTGAAGGACGGAGGATTTTACGGCTGGCCGTATAGCTACATCGGAAACAATGTCGATGAGCGGGTAAAGCCGCAGAAGCCGGAGCTGGTGACCAAGGCGATTATTCCGGATGTGCTGTTGGGGGCCCATGTGGCTCCGCTGCAGTTTGTGTTTTATACCGGGAAGCAGTTTCCCAAGAGCTATTGGGGCGGGGCGTTCGTGGCCGAGCACGGTTCGTGGAACCGGGCGACACGGTCGGGATACCAGATTGCGTTTGTGGCGTTTACGGACGGGCAGCCGTCGGCAGATCCAGTGCCGTTTATGACCGGGTTGGTGCCTAATCCAAGCGGGCCCGACGTGTCTGGGAGGCCGGTGGGAGTGACGGTGGCGCCGGATGGGGCGTTGCTCGTTTCCGATGATGGAGCGGAAAAGATTTACCGGATTTCAGTGGCGAATTGACACGTGCAAGTCGGGAACGCCCTGCGAACGCTCGATTGTTAAAGAATATTAATGCCGGAAGGACACGGCCTGCGTTAACGTCCAGAGGGTATGCAACCAGCACAGCTTGATCTGGAAAAGGCTTCGGTGTCGAACGGGACCAATCTTGTGACCCGGCTCAACGGGAAGCTAAGTCTTGAGACCGTTCATAACTTCATGCAGACCCTGCGGCCGGAGCCTGCGGCGCACTTGGTGCTCGATATGAGCGGGGTATCGTTTCTGGATTCCGCGGGAGTGGGAGCTCTAGTGTCGTTGTTCGTGCACCGACGGAACCTTGGGAAATCGTTCGCCATCGCTGGACTGACGCAGCAGGGGACGGCGGTGCTGCAGGTTGCCGGGCTAACCAGATTGCTTCCGAACTTTCCAACGGTCGAAGCGGCGCTCGAAGCAAAGAATTAGTCGCGTCGCGTGTCTAGCGAAGGCTTCAGCCTATCCTTCCTCTTGGTGCGCCTTCGGAGCGTGGCGCCTGCTTTGCGGAATCTCGCCTCGTATTTTCAAGCTTGGCGCAGGATGCGCATGAGTTCGGCGGCGGCGTGGGGCAGGCGGGCGCCGCGCCGCGAGACTAGATAGACGTGACGCGGCATGTTCAGTTGCCGCACTTTTACTTCTTTCATCCAGCCGTGCTCGATCTCCCACTGGACGCACATGCGCGGGACGATGGCGACGCCCATGCCCATTTGCACGAAGCGCTTGATGCTTTCGATGGTAGGCATTTCGATGGGCATTTTTAGCTCGGTGCGGTTTCTCGAGAAGAGCTCGATGACGCGGCGGCGATAAGGGGATTCGACGCTGTGGGCTATGAAGTCTTCGTTGCCGAGGTCGGCGACGTCGACTTCGCGCTTCTTGGCGAGGGCGTGTTTTGGCGGAACTACCAGGGTGAGTTCGTCTTTTAGGATTTCTGTGGCTTGCAGCTCGGGCTCCTGTGGAACGTAGGAGACGGCCCCGACGTCGAGCCGGTAATTGAGGACTTCGCGGGGGATGTCGCGGGAGAACATACGATGGACGCGGACCAGGACGCCGGGATGAAGCTGGCGAAAGGTGGCCAGGGCGGCCAGAAGGGCGTGAATGGAGCTTTCGTTGACGCCCAGGGAGAGCTCGCCGCGGGTGAGGCCTTCGAGCTCGCTAAGTCCTTTTTTTACTTCGTCGCGGAGATTGATCAGGCGCTCGGCGTAGTCTTTGAGAAGGGTTCCCGCATCGGTCATACGGACCGGGCGGGCGCCGCGGACAAAGAGCGGCTGGCCCAGGCCGACCTCGAGTTTGCGGATCGTCAGGCTTACGGCGGGCTGGGTGCGGTAGAGGCGCTCGGCGGCGCGGGAGAAGCTGCCTTCCTTAGCAACCATCAGAAATACCTGGAGTTCGCCGAGATCCATGGTCTTTGCCTTCCTGGGCAGTATAAGCCATGATTATCAAAAGCAGAACAAAGATAAATTTGACCGTGAGCGCCTCATCTGTCTTACTACTAGCTGGGGGTACTCCATGGACTCCGTACGCATCTTCGACACCACGTTGCGCGACGGCGAACAATCGCCGGGCTTCTCCATGAACACCGAGGAAAAGATCCGCATGGCGCGGCAGCTTGCGGCCCTCGGAGTGGACGTTATTGAGGCTGGATTTCCTATTTCTTCGCGGGGTGATCTGGAGGCCGTGCGACAGGTGGCGCGGGAAGTTCAGAACGTTCCTATCGCTGCTTTGGCGCGCGCCAAGAAGGACGATGTGAATGCGGCCATCGAAGCGCTGGAGCCGGCGGCGGCGCCGCGGTTGCACATTTTTCTTGCGACATCGGATCTACATCTTCGCGTGAAGCTGAACATGACGCGCGAGCACGCGCTCGAAGCCATTCGATCGATGATCCGCTTGGGGCGGCAGAGCGTTGGAGAAGTGGAGTTTTCGGCGGAAGACGCCGGGCGCACCGACATCGGATTTTTGTGCCAGGTTTGCCAGGTGGCGGTGGATGCGGGCGCAACAATTTTGAATCTCCCGGACACGGTGGGTTACGCGGTGCCGGATGAGTATGGCGCGATGTTCGAGCAAGTGCGCGAGCATCTCGGCGATCCCCAGGGCGTCACCTTGAGCGCGCATTGCCATGACGATTTGGGGTTGGCGGTGGCCAACTCGCTGGCGGCGGTTCGCGCGGGAGTACGGCAGATTGAGTGCACCATCAACGGAATCGGCGAACGGGCGGGGAATGCGGCCCTGGAAGAGATTGCCGTAGCGCTGGCCGTGCGCAAGGAAAGTTTTGGCGTGACCACGGGGATAAAGTTGCAGGAGCTGTTCCGGTCGAGCCGGATGCTTTCCGAGATTACCGGGGCTGTGGTGGCGCCCAACAAGGCGGTTGTGGGCGCGAACGCTTTCGCGCATGAAGCGGGGATTCACCAGGACGGAATTATCAAGAATCCTTTGACCTACGAGATCATTTCGCCGGAGACCGTGGGAGTGCCTGCGCGGTCGTTTGTGCTTGGGAAACATTCCGGGCGCAATGCGCTGAAGGTGAGCTTGCGAAACCTTGGCTATGAGCCGAGCGATGAGGAATTGGGGGAGTGCTACCGACGCGTGACGGCGCTGGCGGATGTAGCGAAGCAGGTGCGCCCGCGGGACCTGGTGGCTATCGCGCATGAAGTGATGCGGCGTCGCCCCACGGCGGTCGCTGCGGAAGCGACTTCAGCGGCCTAGTTGCCGAAGGACCAGGCTGGGCTTGGAGCGCTTTGCAGTAATTGGGGACCCAGATGAAAAAGACCATTGTTCTTCTGCCAGGAGACGGCATCGGGCCGGAAGTTACCTGCGCCGCGGCAACCGTACTGCGCGAGTGTGCACACGAATTCAGCCACGAGTTTGATCTGCACGAATTTCCAATCGGTGGCGCGGCTATCGATCGGGCGGGCACGCCGCTTCCCAATGAAACGCTGGATGCTTGCCGCAAAGCGGACGCGGTTTTTCTAGGGGCTGTTGGAGGCGCAAAGTGGGATTCGCTGCCCGTGGGGAAGCGGCCGGAGAGCGGATTGCTTGGTTTGCGCAAAGGGCTCGGTCTTTATGTCAACGTGCGTCCGGTCAAACTGCTGGAACCGTTGCGCGGAATTTCTCCGCTGAAGCCGGAGCGCTTGGGCGATCTGGATATTGAGATTGTGCGCGAGCTTGCTGGAGGGATGTACTTCGGCGAGCGGGGCAACGTTTCCGAAAATGGCGTTGAGCGCGCTTGGGACACGGAATCCTATTCGACGCCGGAGATCGAACGGATCGCGACGTTTGCGTATGCGCGGGCCGAGAATCGCTCGCGGCGGCTGTGCTCGGTGGACAAGGCCAACGTTTTGATGAGTTCCGCGCTCTGGCGGCGCACCGTCGTGGCCATGAGCGCTGTCTACGCTTCGGTGAAACTCGAACACATGTATGTGGATAACGCGGCGATGCAACTCACGCTGAAGCCTTCGCAGTTTGACGTGCTGCTCGCCAGCAACATGTTCGGGGACATTTTAAGCGATGCGGCCGCGGCGCTGGTGGGCTCGATCGGATTGATTCCTTCGGCCAGCTTTGGGACCGGCGCGCCGCTCTTCGAGCCGATTCACGGCTCCGCGCCATCGCTTGTGGGCACGGATTCCGCCAATCCGGTTGGATCGATCCTTAGCGCGACCTTGATGCTGCGCGATGCGTTTGGACTTTCGCTCGAAGCGGATTGGGTCGAGCAGTCGCTGCATCGCGTTCTCACGGGCGGGTACCGCACGGCAGATATCGCCCAACCCGGCGCGAGCACCATCGGCGGATCTGTGTTCACGGAGATGCTGCGTGAAGAGATGCAGCGCACGCTGGAGCACGCCGAGCGCTATGGCTGGGGTGTATAGCGTCGTTGGCCTTCCGGGTCCAAGTTCTGCATTCCGCAGAAGTACGGTCAGGCGGCAGCGACCGAGGTTCAGCCTCTGAAGCTGCTGCGGGGCTGTGGTGCACAGCAGACGTTAGCCGCACGCAGGTTGTTCCCCGATATACCAGGTAGCATCAAAGCGGTCCTTGCGATTCCTCCGTCCCGGAACTTGGAATTCTTGACACCCTTCCCTCCCTGACTTTCCAGATGAGCAGTGCTACGGGAATCCAAGGTTGCCCCGCAACCCCCGGAGCATCGCCTGACCATCGGTCGATGGCTAAGCTCGTGAATTCGGGTAACACCCGAGAGGTCGGGATGTCGCAAGCCGGCGAACTACAAAGCCGGCGCTCGCCTTGCGATAAGCCGCTGAGGATGCTACTTTTACACTTCCCTAGGCAGCCGACGCCTGCTCCGGTCGGGGACCAACACGGGTGTGGGCGCGGGCGCCAGTTTGGCATTCGATCCTGAATGAAATGATTTAGGGTGCGAATACTATTCATACTTTCAGAGCAGATTTGCGTGACCTTTTCAGAGCGGCCTGGCAGTGGCCGGTTGTTTCCAATGGCAATGGCTGACCCAGCGACCAACTCGAAGCCCGGGAACGGCGATAGGCCGGTGTGCCCGGCGACCTATTGGCGCGTCGAAGGCTCTTTGCTGGAGCTGGGGGCTTTGCGTCCGGTGGGGTTTTTTACGTGGAACGCGCAGAGTTTTGCCGAGCGCTGGGCGCGACGCGCCGGAATGGCCTGGATGACCGTGACCCGGCCCATCGATTATGCGGTAAACCGGACGTTTGCCACGAGGCTGCTGCACACGCTGCTGCGGGGCGTTAGCCGCGACCGCCTCGATCTTCTCGGCGAAGAGTATTTCCACTATGTGCTGAAGCCCCAGCTTCGCCGCGAAGCGGTCGAGAAATTGCTCGGCGCGGGGCAGAACGGCGAGCGCATTGTGCTGGTCGGCCAATTGCTCGACCATATTTTGCGGCCGCTCGCCGAGCATCTCGGCGTCGAAGCGTTTCTTTCCAACCGCTTGGAGTTTCGCAACGCGCACGCTACCGGGCGCCTGCTCGATCCCATCGTGCGGCCGCGCGGGCCGCTTGCCTGGCTGACCAGCGGCGCCACCGACGGGCGCATTTCGCAGGAGAGATTGCTGCGGCAGCTGGGCTGGAAAGGAGACCCCGGGCAGCTCGAAAGCGCGCTGCAAACGGCGGTGCGTCCCGCGCCTGCTGGGAGCAAGTCCGTGGCGTTGTTCGGCGAGGGGGCCCGCCATGGCCCGTTGGCGGTACGTGAAACGCTTGCGAACCGGCACATTCTGTTGATTGGCGTCACCGGATTTATTGGCAAAGTTTGGCTGGTCGATCTGCTGGAAAATGTGCCGAAGATTGCCAAGATTACGCTGCTGATTCGCAGAAACCGGACCACCTCGGCGCAGAGGCGCTTTCAAAAAATTATCGAGGAATCGCCGGCGTTCGATACGCTAGAGGAGAAATACGGGCGCAAATTGGGCGCGCTGCTGGAGGAGAAAGTTGAGGTCGTCGAAGGCGATGTGGGCTTGCCGGGACTGGGCTTGGACGAGAAGACCGAAGCTCGATTGAGAAAGTCGCTCGATTTGGTGGTGAACAGCGCGGGGCTGACGGATTTCAACCCGGATTTGCGCGACGCGCTTTCTTCCAATGTGGATTCGACGCTGCATCTGCTCGATTTCCTGCGCAAATGCGACCACGCCGGGTTAATGCATCTTTCGACCTGCTATGTCGTGGGCATGCGCGACGGGCGAGTGACGGAAGAATTCGAGGACAACTACAATCCTGCGCGCGATGCGGCGTTCAATGCAGAGAAGGAGATCGCTTCGTTGCGCGAAACGATCCGGCGCGTCGAAGAGCGCGCGGAAAGCCCGGAACTCACGAAAGCGCTTCGGCGGCAGGCGCTTGGGCGGGGAGGCGATCCGTCGATTGTGCCCGCGACGGAGCTGGACGGCGTGTTGAAGCGGAACCGGCTCCGCTGGGCGCGCAACCGGCTGGTGCGCATCGGCTTGCGCCGCGCGCAGCATTTGGGCTGGCCGAATACCTACACGTTTACGAAAAGTCTTGGCGAGTCCATGCTGGCGCGCAGCAGCGGCGAGTTGCCCATTGCCATTGTGCGGCCTTCGATCGTCGAGAGTTCGGAGCGTTCCCCGTTCACAGGCTGGAACGAAGGAATCAACACTTCGGGTCCGCTGTCGTATTTGCTGGGAACCAATTTCAGGCAACTGCCTTCGAATGAGCGCAAATGCCTCGATGTGATCCCCGTGGATATGGTTTGCCGTGGCATGACGCTGATCGCGGCGGCGGTGATTTCGCGGCGGCATGCGGGGATGTATCAGCTGGCGACTTCGGCGATCAATCCGGTCAACATGGGCCGCAGCATTGAGCTAACCGGCCTGGCGCACCGGAAACACTACCGAACACAGCAGGGGATCGAACACTGGCTCAAGGTCAAATTCGAAACGATACCCGTTTCAAAGCAGCGCTACGAGCGCCTGTCCATTCCGATGCAGAAGGCGGTCATTTCCAGGATTAACCGTGCGGCGGTTTCCATGCACATGAAGAAGGCTCCGCTGGCGAAGCAGGAGCGCGAGCTGATCCGCGCCGAAAAACTGATTGAGCTGTATGAGCCGTTCATTCTTCACAATGAGCACGTGTTCGAATGCGAGAACGCCAGGCTCCTCTCCGCGGCGCTCTCTGCTGAAGAGAAGGCGATTTTCGATTTTGCTCCCGAATCGATCGACTGGTGGGATTACTGGATCAACGTGCACATTCCGGCGCTGCGCCGGTGGTGCTATCCCTTGATGGAGGGCCGCCCGCTCGAATCGCGCGCTCCCCGCGAGCTGGATTGGTCTCCTGAATATGCCCGGGCCGCTGTTGTCTCCAATTCTCGGGCGCCCTCGGACCCACTATGGCGATCTTCCTAACCGGCACGACCGGGTACTTGGGCAGCTACGTCGCCGCGGGACTGTTCACCGGACACCGCGACACGCTGAATCTTCTGGTTCGCGGGAAGAGCGAAGAAGAAGCGCGAGAGCGTTTGTGGACTTCGCTGCAGCTTCATTTCGGATTTCGCGAGTTTTACGAGTACCTCGAGTCGCGCGTGCGAGTCTTTCGCGGCGACTTGACGAGCGAGCGGTTCGGTCTTTCTGACGATGAATACCACGCGCTCGTGGATACGACTGATTCGATCATCCATTGTGCGGCCTCCTTGAACCGCAAATCGGAGAGGCAGTGCCTCAACGTCAACTTGCGTGGGGGCCTCGAGGTGATTCAGTTGGCGAGGCGGGCCCAGAATCGCAACGGTGTTCGCCGGTATTCCCATGTGTCCACGGTGGCCGTCGCCGGAAAACGGCGCAACGAAGTTGTCACCGAAGACGCAGCCATTGATTGGGAGCGCTCCGACTACGATCCCTACGCGCGAACGAAAAAATTCGGCGAGGACATGCTTCACCGGTTGCTTGCCGATGTGCCGCACACGGTTTTCCGGCCCGCGATTGTCTTAGGAGACAGTCGCCGTTCTGAGACATCGCAATTTGATATGGTCCGGGCGTTCGACGTGCTTGTTCGGATGCCTGTTCTTCCGCTGCGTCCCGGGGATAAAATCGATATCGTACCTGCGAATTACGTAAGCAAAGCCATCGTTACGATTCATCAGCAGGATGAACCGGCGCACGGCATTTATCATCTGTCATCCGGCCCGGGGTCAGAGACCTACAGGGAATTGACGGATGCGCTCGCGGAAGCCGGCGGGTGGCGGCGTCCCGCGTATTGGCCATGGATGGGCGGCACGTTTTCCGGTACCGTGAATCGACTTTCGAACCGGAAAGGTGCCGTGGCCCGCGGAGCATCGTTATTGAAAGTTTTCTGGCCTTATCTGGATTGGAATACGGTGTTCGACAATTCGCGGGTGGTGGCCGAGCTTGGGGAGGCACCGGCCAAATTTTCATCGTATGCGTTTCCGCTTCTGAAATTCAGCCGCGAGAACAAATTTCACTATCCGGCAAAGCCGTGGCCGCAGCTGGACACGGACACACCGGAGAAATCCGCTGCGGCCGGGGGCGCTCGCGCATGACGGACTTTCTTCTTGTTGCCTGGGTTAGTGCGCTGATTGAAGTCACCCGGCTCGGCTGGATGTTCGGGCTCGGGCGGCGCTGGACACCGGGCGAAAAACTGCGGCTGCTGTTTGCAGGTTACAACGGCACGCGAAACACCGGTTCGGACGTTCGCGTCCAGGAAATGCTGCGGCAGGTCCGGCACGTCCTCGGCGCGGAAAACGTTGCGTTCCGCGTGATGACGCAGAGTTTCGACCGTACGCGCGGCTATTTTGAGGGCACCCAGCAGGTTTATCTCCCGGATGTGTATCCGCCGTTTTTGTTTCGTGAGGTTCGGCAAAATCATGGCGTGATCGCGTGCGAAGGTTCGATGTTCAAGAGCAAGTTCGCCAATGCGCTGACGACCATGATGATCGGCTCGCTTGGTCTGGCTTCCGCGGAAAACAAACTTTCGCTCGGCTACGGCGGCGAAGCCGGGCACATGGATCGGCTCATTGAAAGGATGTGCGCGCGGTACGTGCACGATTCTCTCGTGATTACGCGCAATGAGGAATCGCAGAAGCTTCTCAGTTCGCTGGGCATTCCCACGGAGCTGGGAACCGATACCGCCTGGACGTTTGAGCCGCATCCGCCGGCCTATGGCCGCAAAGCTTTGCGTGAAGCCGGGTGGGACGAGAAGACTCCCGTCATGGTGCTCTGTCCGATTCATCCGTTCGTGTGGCCGGTCGAGGCTTCCATCGGGAAATACCTCGCGCGCCTCACTACCGGAGCGTATAAGGACAGCCAGTACCGCACGGTCTATTTTTTCCAGTCGGGATCGCGCGTCGAGACAAAATACCGGCATTATATTTCGAGCTTCACCAAGGCCCTGGCATCGTTTCGCGAGAGGCACCGCGTTTTTCCGATTCTCGTCGGGATGGAAAGGCTGGACGCAGTGGCTTGCCGCGATATCGCCGAAGCGCTGCCGGGCCTTCCGGTGTTTACTTCCGACGATTACGACATGTTCCAGATTGTTTCGATTCTTCGCAGCTCGACGTATATGGTTTCCTCGCGATATCACGGAATTGTGACCAGCATGCCGAGCCTGGTGGCTTCGGCGGGAGTCACGATGGACGAGCGCATACGGAATCTGATGCGCGAGCGCGGGCATCAACATCTCTTGTTGACCGTCGATGACCCCGATCTCGAGCCCAAGCTTATAAGGATGATGGACACGCTGGTGGCGGAGGCGGACGCGGTGCGCGTCGGGATTGGAAAAGCCGTGGTCCGAAATCTAAAGGTCATGGCGCGGATGGGTACTTTTCTGGAAGACGCCATGCGCAGCACGTATCCGGAATTCCCGCTGCGCTCCGGAGTTCTTTCCTGGGAAGATTATCTTCCGCCGTTGCATGACACTTTGCTCGAACTCGTCGAGCGCTACGACACTTGCGCCGCCACTCCGCAACCCTCTGTTACTGGAACTGTGTCGCGCTGATGTCCGTCTAGAGCCGCCATGCCGAATTTTCTCGAGGATATTGTCGCACAACTAAAGCGGGCCGATAGCCGGGTGGTGCTGCGCGAAATTCACGGAGAGGAGTTCGTCAGCGTTTCCGGAAGAGAATTGCTCGAGCAGGTGCAGCGTGTGCGCGCGCATCTGCGGGGCAAGGGACTGCAACCCGGGGAGCGGTGCGCGCTCCTCGCGGCAAACTCCGCTCGCTGGGTGGCCTTCAACCTCGCTTTGCTGGCGGAAGGCATTATCATCGTGCCGCTTTACGCGCGACAGGCGCCGGCCGAACTGGCCGCGATGATGAAGGATTGTGTGCCGCGGTTTCTGTTTGCGAGCGATCGAGCGCTCGGCGAGCCGGTGGCCAAGGCCTTGCCGCCGCAGTGGTCGACTGCGGGAAGGTTGATTCTTTTTGATGAAGTTCTCGAAGAAGTCGCATCGCCGGACGCGCCGCCCGAAGAGCCAAATCCTCGCGCGGACGCGGACCTGGTCACCATCATCTACACCTCCGGCACCTCGGGCGAGCCCAAGGGTGTTTGTCTGAACGTAGGCAACGTGACCCACATGCTTGGTTGCACGCGCGAGCGGCTCGATGTGCTGATGGGGGCCACGCACGAGCCCGACCGCGTCTTTCACTACGGGCCGTTCAGTTTCGCGGCATCGTGGATTTTCTTGCTTACGTGTCTTTCGCGGGAAAGTGTTCTAACCCTATCCACGGATCTAGCCAAGCTGGCGGACGAAATGCGGATCGCTTCGCCGCACTATTTCTTGAATGTGCCGACGCTGCTCGAACGGGTGCGCCGCGGCGTCGAAGAAGCAATGTCCAAGCGGGCCGCGCCCATCCGGTCGCTTTACGGAAAGGCGCGCGAAGCGTGGCTGCGGAAACACGTGGGCCGAGGGCGCGCCGCCGATGCTTTCTGGCTGGGTCTTGGTCGCAGATTTATTTTCAGCAAGATCAAGCAGCGCTTCGGACCGAATATTCGCGCGCTGATTTGCGGATCGGCGCCGCTCGCGCCGGAGACGCAGCAGTTTTTTCTCATGCTCGGCATTCCAGTCTTGCAAGCCTATGGCCTTACGGAAACTACTGCCATCTGCACGCTCGATGATCCGCGCGTTCCCGTCGAGCCAGGGTACGTGGGCACAGTGGTAAACGGCGTCGAGATGAAAGTCGGCGAAAACGAGGAGATTGTGGTCCGCGGCCCGAATATTTTTCCGGGCTACTGGAACCGCCCGGAAGAGACCGCGCGGGTGCTGGAAGATGGCTGGTTCCGCACCGGAGATCAGGGCGAAGTAAATGCTAGCGGCAATTGGCGCATCATTGGCCGGATCAAGAATCTTATTGTGCTTAACTCGGGCCACAACATTGCTCCCGAGCCGATCGAAGAGAAGCTGGCCCGGCTGCTTCCGAATGCGCAACACGTTGTTGTGGTCGGCAATGGACGCGGTTTTCTGTGCGCGCTGGTCACCGGCGCTGTCGCGTCTGCCGCGGTCGAGTCGGCGCTGGCTACCGTGAATGTTGAGCTTCCCCATTATCGTCAAATTCGCAATTTCGCGGTGCTCACAGAGAACCTTACGCCCGAAAGCGGACTTTTGACGGTGATGGGCAAACTGCGTCGGGAAGCCATTAGCGCGCGATTCGCAAAGGAAATCAGTGCGATGTACGCTGAGGCGCTTGAAAGCAAATCAGCCGCCGGGAGCCAGGCGTGAAGTCCTTCACCGGCAAGACGCTTCGCTGGGAATGGCGCGATGGCGCGATCGAGTTGACGCTCGATGGCGAGCCTGCCAATGAAATCGGGACCGCTATGCTCGAGGAGCTTGAACAATTTGTCGCCGCTTTTCCGGCGCTCATACCGGATACCGCCGTGTGCATCATGTCCAGCAATCGCCGGGCTGGTTTTTCCGCGGGCGCCGACCTCAGAGAGCTTTATCACCGCGCCGCGCAGCTTTCTCTCGAAGAGCGGCTTGCCGGTGTCCGGACATTTATTGAGCGTATCCATGCGGTATTCAATGCCATTGATGCCGCACCGTTCGTGACCATCGCAGCTGTCACGGGCGTCTGTTTTGGCGGAGGTTTTGAACTCGCGCTGACATGCGACATGATCATTGCTGACGCCATGGCGCGATTCGCCTTTCCGGAGCTGCGGCTCGGCCTGATCCCCGGATTCGGCGGAATCCCCCGCCTCAAGCGTGATGTCGGCAACGCTTTCGTGCGGGACTTGCTGCTCACCGGCCGAAGTGTCAACGCTGCTCGTGCTCAGGTGGCGGGGTTGGTCGCTCAACTCGCCGCGGAAGGCGAGACCTTAAGGGCGGCCCGCTCTGCGGCAATGCAAATCACGAAGTTCGATGCCGTCACCCGTGCCGCGGCCAAGAGATTCGTCAAGCCGGTTCCGCACGAAGATCTCGGCCGCGAAATCGATCTCTTCTGCGAACTCTTTGCGCGTCCCACGGTCATGGCGGCGCTGAAGAAATTCGTGGAATCCAGCGACGCCATGCCTTATCTCCCCTGATCTGCCCGTTTCAAAATCCAGCCTACCCATCTTTCCAGGCCAGGACCTAGCCAAATGGCAGATGTAGACACGCCTCCGTTTAGAGCATCTTGTTCAAGGAGGCCACAAAAAGATGTCTGCACAACTTATGGAACTTTCTAACGCACTGGCGCTAACCACAGAACTCGCGGCTCGCTCGACCGTCGCCGTGCATACAGAATCGCGTGGATCGTCGAGCGGCGTCGTTTGGCGCGCCGGTATTGTCGTCACGGCCGAGCACGCCCTGCGCCGCGACGAGGAGATTCAGGTGACGTTGCCGGACGGCCGCGTGGTCGGCGCTGAACTTGCGGGCCGCGATGCTTCGACCGACCTCGCCGTCCTGAAGTGCGCCGAAGCCACCGCAGGCACAGCGAAATTCGGCGCCGTGGAATCCTTGAAGCCCGGTCATCTCACCTTGATTGTCGGTCGCACTCGGGTAAGCGGTCCGGTCGCCGCCCTCGGCGTTGTCAGTCTCGTGGCAACCGAGCGCCGCTCGTGGACCGGCGTGTCGCTAACTCCCTACGTACGCCTGGACGTGGGCTTGCAGCCGACCGCAGTTGGAGGCGCGGTCGTGGACGCACAAGGAAACGTCCTCGGAATCGTGACGCCGCGCTTCGCGCGCTTTGGCGCGATGGTTATTCCACCCGTTCATATCAACCGCGTCGTGGATACTCTGCTAGAGAAGGGCCGCATCCCGCGCGGCTATCTTGGCATCGGGCTCCAGACGGTACGCTTGCCCGAGGCGCTTCGCCATTCGCTCGAAACCAAGGAAAAAACCGGCGTAATCATTCTTGAAGTCGAACCCGGAAGCCCGGCACAAAAAGCGGGAATGGTGATCGGCGACATTCTCGTTTCGCTGGCCGGCCAAAGCATCGCGCGCTTCGAAGACGTGCAGTCCCATCTGCAACCGGAAAACATCGGCAAAGCACTGACCGCAAAGATCGTGCGTGGTGGCGCGGCCCAGGAAGTGAGCGTCGCGGTGTCCGAGCGTCCGCGCGGAGACAACTGACATGAGTATCCCTGGTTTCGGCGAAGTCGCAGAACAGCTTCGCCGCTCCACGGTGCTCATCGAGGCTGGCGACCGCGCGAGCGGCTCAGGCGTCATTTGGGGCGGAGATGGACTGATCGTTACCAACGCCCACGTGGCACGCGGCTCGCATGCCCGCGTACAACTCTGGGATGGTCGTGAACTCGCTGCCGGCATCACGTCGCGCGATCCGCAGCTGGACCTAGCTGCGCTTCGCATCAGCGCGAATGATTTGCCGCAAATTAGTACTGCGGATTCTTCTAAACTTCGGCCGGGGGAACTGGCCATCGCTATCGGCAACCCACTTGGTTTCCTGGGAGCGCTCACAACGGGAGTCATCCACGCGGTAGGACCGCTCGGCGGCATTGGTTCGCGGACCTGGGTGCAGGCAAACGTACGCCTCGCTCCGGGGAATTCGGGCGGCCCTCTAGCCGACGCGTGCGGCCGCGTGATTGGCATCAACACCATGGTCGCGGGCCGGCTGGCGCTGGCGATACCGAGCAACGCCGTCCAGCAATTCCTCTTTGCCGGTCCGCGTGCCGCCTGGCTCGGCGTGACGCTCGATCCCGTGCGCGTGCCGCGCGCGAATGCGCACACCTTCGGACTGCTCATTCTTGAAGTGGAACCGGGCAGTCCGGCGGCGCGTGCGTCGCTCTTGCCCGGCGACATTCTGCTCGGTGCGCAAGAGCATCCCTTCTATTCCACCAGGGACTTGGCCCGTTCTCTCGAGCGCAGTGGCCCCCTGCGCCTGGAATTCCTGCGTGGCGACTATGAACGAGTTCGCCGCGTCGCAGTCGAGATTGGCGAACACCGTATAGAAAGGAGTTCGGTCGCCGCATGATTCGCGTGTTTATCGTCGCTGCGTCCCCTCTTGCTCGTGGGGGACTCGAGAATCTGCTCGCTATGCGCGGCGTGTCGGTGGTTGGCAGGAGCGCGAGCCTCGAATCCCTCTCGGAACAGATCGTGGATGTCGAACCGGACGTCGTCTTGGGGGATGCGTCGGGTGACAACGCAGAAGCTCTATTGGATGCTCTCCTCAGTTCGAATTTGGCCACCGAAACGGCCGTGCTCCTGTTGAGCGATCATCCCCGGCCCGGGTGGACTGCGGAAGCTCTGCGAGCCGGGGTTCGCGCGATCCTTCCTTCGGAAGTCTCCCCGGAGCAGTTGGCTGCCGCCCTCGAAGCCGCCATGGCCGGGCTGGTTGTAGTGCATCCGTCGGCAATCGCAGTAGCTCTGCCGGCGCCTTCGGCCGCCTTGTCCCCTCTCGCGGAGCTCGCAGAACCTCTCACGCCTCGCGAGCGGGAAGTACTCGAAATGCTTGCCAGCGGCCTTGTCAATAAGGAGATCGCCGCCAAACTTTCCATCTCTGAACACACCGTTAAGTTTCACGTCGCCTCCATCCTCGGCAAGCTGGGTGCAGCCACGCGCACCGAAGCGGTTTCCCTGGGGTTTCGCCGCGGCCTGGTGCTGCTTTGATTCGGGCTGTCTTGCGCGACTCCGGGGCGATGCCTAATCCGCCGAATCCGGCGCCACTTGGTTTTCTTTCTCCCCGCGAGGATGATAAATTGAGACTTCCATGCGCACACTGGAGCAAACCACTCAGGAAGTCCTGGATCTGGCCTCGAAGCACTTCCACGTGCCGGCGGGCTCGCTCGCCCCGGAAGACGATTTTTTCAAGAAGCTGGGCATTGATAGTCTCGAGACGCTCGAGATGCTGAGCCGCCTCGAAAATCATTTCGGCATTGAATTGCCCGACTATGAAGTGCAAGGCGTAAGCGACTTCCGCACGCTGGCCTCGAGGATTCAGTCCCGCCTGTAATGCTGGACCTTTCCCAATACCAATCCATCGGCGCGGCTCTCAAAGATGCGCTGGATCAATTCTCAAACGAAGTCTGCGTCATTGAATCCGACCGCGAGCGAGAAAAAGAGCGGCTCACTTACCGGGACTTCAAAGCGCGCGCCCACCCGCTCGCCAAGGCGCTCGAAGACGCGGGCTTCGGTGCGGGCGATCGCGCCAGCATCATCATGACCAATCAGTCCAAGTGGCTGATTTCCGCTTATGCAGTTTTTTATGCTGGCGGCGTGCTGGTTCCGCTGGACTACAAGCTCACGCCGGACGAGCAATGGCAATTGCTGAAGCATTCCGGCGCAAATGCTCTCGTCACTGAATATCCAATCTGGCGCCAATTGAGCGAGGCCCAAGGCCGTTCCACAACAACGAACGTGAAAACTGTCTTGGTGACCGAGGCGCCCAAGAGCGCCGAGCTCCGAGGCGCCACGCGATGGGAAGGGTTCACGGGGAGCGGAGAACCAGCCTTCGTACCGCGCACACGACAGGACCTGGCGGCGATCGTCTATTCTTCCGGCACTGGCGGCCGTCCCAAAGGCTGCCTGATGACGCACGAGAACTACCTCGAACAGTGCGTTGCGCTCACCTCCATTTATCCTTTTTCGCCGGGCGTTCGTTACCTCAGCATCCTGCCGACGAATCACGCCATTGACTTCATGGTGGGCTTCTTCGGGCCCTTCATTTGCGGAGCAACCGTCGTGCATTTGCGCACGTTGCGGCCGGAATATGTCCGCGAGGCGTTTTCAAAATATAAGATCACCTATGTCAGCCTGGTTCCACTCGTCCTGAAAAATTTGCAAAAAGGCTTGGAGGCACGCTTCGCCGAGCTTCCCGCCGGCAAACGCAAAATGTTTAACGCGTTAGTTGCCGTGAACAGGGCGCTCACGAAAAGCCGGCCGCGGCTCGGTCTCAGCCGCCGCTTGCTCAAAGAAGTTCACAATGCTTTCGGTGGCGAACTGCGTGCCATCATCGTTGGAGGTGCCTTCACCGAACCCCAGACGCTGCAATTCTTCTACGATCTCGGGATCCCGGTTGCCAACGGCTACGGCCTTACCGAGACCGTGGTTGCCGTCACCGTCAACGACCTCAATCCCTTCCGAGCTGACACCGTTGGTAAGCCCCTTCCCGGGATGGAGGTGCGCATCGTTCATCCGGCAGCCGACGGCATTGGCGAGGTGGCCGTTCGCGGCAAAACAATCATGTCCGGCTACCTCAACGAACCGGAGCTGACCGCCGAGACCATCATAGACGGATGGCTGATGACCGGCGATCTCGGCCGTTTTGATGCCGCCGGCCATTTGCAACTCTTCGGCCGTAAGAAAAACATGATCGTTACCGAGGAAGGCAAAAACATTTATCCGGAGGATATCGAGGCGGCCTTCGACGGTCTTCCCGTCAAGGAATTTTGCATCTTTGCCGCCAACTATATCTGGCCGCAACGCTCGATGGTCGGCGAGCAGCTGCTGCTTGCGCTCCATCAGGAGCCCGGCCAGACTTACACGGAAGAGCTCTGCCGAGATATTTCTGCGCGCAACGGCAAGCTTTTGAATTACAAGCGTATTCACGGCGTAGTTCTCTACGAAGAGGATTTTCCGCGCACCGCTTCGCTGAAGATAAAAAGAAACGCACTTCGCGAGCAGCTAGCGAAGCTCGACCGTGCCACGGCGGTTCTGCCCTTGTAATACCGTTGGGCGCGAGCGCTTCGTTTGAGAATATGGGACTTCCTTGAAGCAAAATTTTTTCGCTATCGTCAACCCCGCCGCCGGTGGCGGCCGCTCGGCCAAGCTCGCCGGGCCGGCGCTCGCTGGCCTTCGGGAGAAAGGGCTGAAGATCGATGTCCTGGCCTCGACGGGCCCGGGCCATGCCGTCGAGCTTGCCCGCGAGGCCTACCAGCAGGGATATCGCCGCTTTATCGCCGTCGGCGGCGACGGCACCGCACACGAAATCTTGAACGGAGTTTATGAGCGCGCTCGCGGTCAGGAGCGCATCGCACTGGGGTTTTTGCCCCTCGGCACGGGCAATTCGTTTCTGCGGGATTTTACAAAGGACGGCGCTCGGGCCGCTCTCGAAGCCCTGATCGAAGGTCGAAAGCGCGCGGTTGATCTGATTCGGCTGAGGCACGCCAAAGGCGAAATTTATTCATTCAATCTTCTCAGCCTGGGTTTCACGGCAGACGTTGGTTCTCTCACGAATCGCTATTTCAAACCCTTTGGCTATCTGGGCTATCTGCTGGGAGTCTTGGTGCGCGTCATTCAGTTGCGGAGGCGCGCTTTTCGCTTGCGCTGCGATCAGGATCAGGATTGGGACGAGAGCCGCTGTCTTTTTCTTTCCTTCAACAACAGCAAATTCACCGGTGGCACGATGCTTATTGCGCCTCAAGCCGATCCCACGGACGGCCTGATTGAGTTTGTCCGTTGGGGGCCGATCGGACGGATCGCCTTGCTGCGCATGCTTCCCAAACTGTACGACGGCACGCACATGGAGCACCCCTTGGCTTCGCGCCGGGCTGTGCGCCACATCGAATTCGGCGCGAAAGTTACCGAAGCTGTGCTGATCGACGGCGAAATTGCCGCTCTCGAGTGCGTGGCCCTCGACGTGATTCCTGCCGCCGTGGACATCTATATATGAAGCAGGGATTGCTGGCGCTGCGCAGCGCGTTTCTATGGATTCTGAGTGGCTTGCATTTTTTCGTGGTGGCGCCCGCGCTCGTCTTTCTGGGAATTTTTCTGGACCCGCACAAGCACGATTGGCTTCAGCGCAGCTTCTGTCGCCGGATTGTCTATCTCTCGGGAGCCCGCATGCACGTCGTTCGCTCTCCGGGTTTCGATCCCCAGCGCACCTGCTTCTTCATGGTCAATCACGTCAATCTATTTGATCCCTTCATGCTGTATTCCGCCATCCCGCAATACGTCCGCGGCTGGGAGCTGGAATCCCATTTCAAGATTCCGGCGTATGGATGGCTCATGAAGCGCTTTGGCAACGTCCCGGTTCCCGACGTTCGCCGTCCTTCCGATCTCAAGCGCATGTGGCGCCTCACGCAGAATGCTATCGATGGCGGGACCAGCCTCATCATTTTTCCGGAAGCAAAGCGCACCCGCGACGGCCACGTTAATGTCTTTGAGGAGGGTGGCTTCCGCGTCGCGCAACAGCTGGGCATCGCGATTGTGCCCGTGAGCCTGGTCGGTTCCAGCAAGCATCATCGCACCGGACATTGGATGCTTTGGCCTGCGACCGTCACCGTCCATTTTCATGACGTCATCGAGACCAAGGGAATGACAAAGAAAGATGTTCCCGGACTGTGCGAACGCGTACACCAAATCATCTCTGGCCCGGTCGAAGCCTCCTTGGAAGAGTCGCCTGAATAGAATTTGCAATGGCCGCGTTCGCACTTGCCGCAATCACCTGGCAGCAACACCCCAGGGAGTTGAGGTCAAGAGGGAAGCTTGATTCCCGGAATAGTGCGCCCCGCTTTGGTTTCCTGCCAGGTGAACACGATGCGGTCAATCACCGTGATGGTGGAGACTACCGCGATCACCCAGAGCACCGCACCCATCCGGGTGGTAAGACCGCCAATGATCAGCAAAACCAGGCGCTCCGGCCGCTCCATGAAGCCGACTTTGCACTGGGGAATGAGCGATTCCGCGCGCGCCCGGGCGTAACTGACCATGACCGACCCCGCGGTCGCTACCGCCGCAAGCACGACGTAAGGCGTGCGCCCGCTCACCGAGTAATACACGAGCAAGCCCATGTACAGGGCCATGTCCGCGTAACGGTCGAGTGTCGAATCGTAAAAGGCACCAAATGCCGTGACGCGGTTTTGGCGCCGGGCCACTTGTCCATCCAAGATGTCGAGGAAGCCCGCGCAAAAAATGATCACCGCAGCAATCCGGAAATGTCCCAGCGCGAAATTTGCCGCCGCGACGAAATTCACAACCAATCCGAGAAACGTCAGAAAATTAGGATTGACGCCGGTGGCCGCCAAAACGCCGACGATCTTGTCGAGCAGCCACTTGCTTCCGGTTCCTATTGCGCCCGTAAAGGTAGCCATTCTTTTGCTACAACCAATCCAGAATTTGATTTTTTCTGCTTGCCAGCGAAATCGTACACTAGGGTTGCAGCACACCGCAAACGAGTGTGCCAAATTGGACTAAATTGTTTGCATGCCGAGCCGCTTTCTTCTTGACCCTCGCCGGCTCACAGCATACATTCACTTTACTTCTTTCGCACTGTGCGCGCGAATCTATGAACAAGGATCTCTCACGCCGCGGATTTTTATCTCAGGGACTAACAGGGATTTCGGCTGCCTGGATTTCGGCGCATTGGCCAGCCATGCTCTCGGCGGCCAGCCACGCGCGCCAGGCCGCGAAAGCCGCTTCGCCCGCCAAGTTTGAATTCCTTTCTCCCGAACAAGCTCGAGAGATCGACGCTATCGCGGCCCGCATCATTCCCACCACCGACACGCCGGGCGCTCACGAAGCGGGCGTAGTATTTTTCATCGACCGGGCTCTCGTCACTTTTGCAAAAGAAGATCAAAAGACCTATGCCCAGGGCTTGCCTGGGCTTGAGGCCCGAGTCCACGAAATGTTTCCGGGCATGGAGAAATTCTCTGCCGCTACACCCGAGCAGCAAGATCAGATCTTGCAATCCTTCGATGAACAGTCCTCCGGCGCGGCCGGACGCCCGTTCCGACGCCGCATGGCAACCCAATCGTTCTTCGAAACGGCACGCGTGCACACCATCATGGGATTTCTGATTGATCCCGACTCCGATAAACGAGGCAACCGCGATGGCGTCGGCTGGAAAGTGATCGGCCGCGAACCCGAACACATGTTCCAACCGCCCTTTGGCTATTACGACAAAGACTACCCGGGCTGGCAGCCGAATCCTCCCGACGTGGAAAAAACCAAGTCATGATGCCCGACGAGCCCAAATACAAAACAACCGACGAAGTCGATTTCGTCATCGTCGGTTCCGGTGCAGCCGGCGGCATCCTCGCCAAGGAACTGTCCGGCAACGGCTTCCGCGTCGTCGTTCTCGAACAAGGCCCGTACCTTACCGAGAAAGACTTCGTTCACGACGAAATCAAAGTCCTCAACCAAGATCTTTTGACCAATCATCCGGAGCTTCAGCCAACAACTTTTCGAAAAACGCCCCAAGACAAAGCCAAACCGCAGCGCGCCCTGGTCTACGGCCGCCTCGTCGGCGGCACGAGCACGCATTTCACGGCGAATTTTTGGCGCTTCCACGAAATCGATTTCACCGAGCGCAGCAAAGTTGGTCCGGTCGCCGGCTCCACTCTCGCCGATTGGCCCATAACCTACGCCGACCTCGAGCCCTACTACACCAAAGTCGAATGGGAGATCGGCGTCTCTGGCCTGGCCTACGCCAGCCCATTCGATCCGCCGCGTTCGAAGCCTTATCCCATGCCTCCACTCCCCGTGAAATCCAGCGGTGTAATTTTCGAACGTGCCGCGCGCAAGCTCGGCTGGCATCCATTTCCCGCGCCCATGGCCATACTTTCCGAGCCGCGCCCCGGACGCAGCGCTTGTGTCAATTGCGGCTTCTGTCTGGGGTTCGGTTGCGAAGTCGGCGCAAAATCCAGCTCCCTCGCCACCGCCATTCGCATGGCCGAAAAAACCGGCCGCTGCGAAATCCGCCCGAACTCGTACGTTCATCGCATCGAACTTGACGCCGCCGGCCGCGCCACCGGCGCCGTTTATTTCGACGCCAGGCGAAACGTCCAGCGCCAGAAAGCCAAAGCCG
>Ga0207008_10035_pt1 | contig 41427 bp, 34 predicted proteins | sample Alteio_BWMinCont_83_FD_153489 | JGI IMG/M metagenome (GOLD analysis project Ga0207008, IMG submission 153489) | Enriched cells from forest soil in Barre Woods Harvard Forest LTER site, Petersham, Massachusetts, United States -... | ecosystem: Environmental > Terrestrial > Soil > Temperate forest >... | reverse complement strand
GGAGTATCTTCGCAAGAAGCGGTTGGCGAAGCCGAAGGATCAGAAAGAGACCGCCCGTGTCTTTCGGGCGATGGTACGGGCCGGTTTTCGGACAAAAACGATCTTTACCATCCTGAAAAAGTGGGAAGTGGACGATGAGACCTTGGGCGCGCTTGAGGCTGAGACAGAGCAATGAACACCGCAGGGGTCGCTGAGTACGCTGAGGGATTTCGATTCGTTCTGTGGCGATTTGATTTGCCTCGGGCGATGGAGCATACTGCGAGTCTTCGCAACAACTATCCCCAATCTGGAGGAGGAGTCCCATGAAAATGAAGTGGGCATTGATGGTTGTCATTGCTCTGATGTCTGCCGCTGCATTTGCTGTTGGACAGGACGCCAGCAGCGACAAGAAGTCAACCGGCACGGAAATGAGAGATACGGCCAAAACCGCCAAGAAGGATACTGAGAAAGGTGCCAAGACCGCTGGAAAAGATACGGAAATGGCCGCGAAGAAGACCGGGCATGCCACCAAGACGGCAGCCAAGGCTACAGAAAAAGACACCAAGGTCGCGGCGAAGGATACAGAGAAAGGCGCCAAGACTGCGGCCAAAGATACACAAAAAGGTGCCAAGACCGCTACCAAGGACACGGAAAAAGCTGCCACCAAGACAGGCAGTGCAGTGGAGAAAGGCGCAAAGGACGTAGGGCACGACGTGAAGAGGGGAGCCGATAAAACGGTCGATGCCGTGAAGTAGAGCGGCAACAACATTTACCAGTGGGGGCACAGCGATCTGAGGGTGGACCCTCGATCTCTGTGCTCTCCGCGTTTTGGAGGCGCGGACGACCGCTGCTTATCATTTAGAATTAGATTTCCATGCTAACTGGGTCTGAAATCCGCAGAAAATTCCTGGACTTCTTTGTGCAAAAGGGACACAAGGAAGTGCACTCGTCGTCGCTCGTCCCGGCTAACGATCCTACGCTGCTCTTTACCAACGCGGGGATGAACCAGTTCAAAGACGTCTTTCTCGGGCTGGAGAAGCGCGATTACTCGCGGGCGACCACCTCGCAGAAGTGCGTGCGGGCCGGCGGAAAGCACAACGATCTGGAGAACGTCGGGTTCACCAACCGGCATCACACGTTTTTCGAGATGCTGGGAAATTTCTCATTTGGCGATTACTTCAAGAAGGATGCGATCGCCTACGCGTGGGAACTGATTACGTCGTCCGCATGGTTTGGGATTCCGAAAGAAAAGCTGTACGTGACGGTCTTCAATGGTGAAGGCGGCGTCGCCCGAGATGCTGAGGCGTATGACCTGTGGGCGGGGCAGGGCGTGCCCAAGGATCGCATCTTCGAGATGGGGCTGAAGGACAACTTCTGGCAGATGGGTGATACGGGGCCGTGCGGTCCATGCAGCGAGATTTACTACGACATGGGACAGGCGTCGTCTGATCAAGGACATGCCGACTGTGGCTTCCCGTGTGATTGTGGGCGTTATGTAGAAATTTGGAATCTAGTGTTCATGCAGTTTGACCGCGATGCCAGCGGCAAGCTGACGCCGTTGCCGAAGCCATCGATTGATACTGGCATGGGCCTGGAGCGAACGACTGCGGCGCTGCAGGGAGTGATTTCGAATTACGACACGGATTTGTTCACACCGCTGATCAAGCGAGCGGCGGAGCTGACGGGGGCGGCTGTCCCCACACAAACAGGGAAGAGCACGGGTGCGGGCACAGGCCATGTGGAGACGGCCGCCCTCGGCCGTCTGGCCGAGCAAGGCTCGGCGGGCTCTCCCAGCCACAAAGCAGCGGCCTCACTCAGAGTAATCGCCGACCACTCGCGGGCTGCAACGTTTCTAACCTCTGACGGCGTGCTGCCGTCGAATGAGGGGCGCGGGTATGTGTTGCGGAAGATCATCCGGCGCGCGATTACGCACGGGCGTCTGCTGGGGCAGACGAAACCGTTTCTTTATCAAATGGTGTTTGCGGTGCGCGATCTGATGAACGATGCATATCCGGAGTTGAATGAGATGGCGGATCGTGTGTCGAAGACAGTGCAGGTGGAAGAAACAAGGTTTGCGCACACCATGGATGTGGGCTTAGAGAAGCTGGAAACGCTGCTGAAGCATTCGCCGGAGAAGCTTGCAGGCGAGGATGCATTCAAGCTTTACGACACGCTCGGCATGCCGCTGGACTTCATGCAGGATGCAGCGCGTGATCAGGGTATTGAATTCGATAAGGCAGGCTTCGATCGCGCGATGGAGGAGCAGAAGACGCGCGCGCGTGCTTCGTGGAAAGGTGCGGCGAAGCAGACGGCGAATCCAGCTTATCAACAGCTGCCGAAGTCGGAGTTTGAAGGGTACCGGCAAACGCGCTCTGAGAATTGCGAAGTGCTGGCCATTATTCATAACGGCCAGGGGGTGAAGGAACTCAAAGCTGGTGAAGAAGGCGAGGTCATTCTCGATCACACGCCGTTTTATGCGGAGGCTGGTGGGCAGGTTGGCGATCGCGGCTGGCTCTATTCCGACGATCACAATACCGTGGTTGCGGACGTGAAAGGCTGCTATTACCCGATTCAGGGCGTCCGGGCGCATCAGGTTGTGATGAAATCAGCGTCAAAAACCCTCAAGATCGGGGATAAGGTCGACGCAGTCGTCAACACAGACACTCGCGAGGCGACCATGCGAAATCATACGGCGACGCATTTGTTGCACGCCGGGCTGCGCGAAGTGTTGGGCAAGCATGTGAAGCAGGCCGGATCGCTGGTGTCGCCAGGGCATCTGCGATTTGATTTCTCGCACTTCACGGCGGTCGCGGACGAAGAACTGCAAGATATTGAGGACATCATCAACAAGGAAGTGCTGCGCAACCGGAAGGTGGAGACGATTGCCGATGTTCCGATTGACGTGGCGGTGAATGAATATCACGCGATGGCTCTGTTCGGCGAGAAGTATGGCGACAAGGTGCGCGTGATTCGGATCGCGGACTTTTCTACCGAACTCTGTGGCGGCACGCATACCGGCGCTACCGGCGAGATTGGCCTGATCAAGATATTGAAGGAAGGCAGTGTGTCTTCGGGCGTGCGGCGCGTGGAAGCAATTACTGGAGAAGGATCGCTAAAGCATTTCCGTAAAGATCATCAGCTGGAGAACGTGGTGTCATCGTTCGTCTCTCCCACCCTTGCGCAAAAAGCGCGCAAGGATGGGGCACCCGCACCCGAAGCGGATACCGACGGCGAAAAATCGTTCTCTCCGGCCGACGCGTTGAGGGCGGAGCTCGACAAGAAGGACGCGGAGATCAAGCGACTGGCGCGGGAACTGGATCAGGTGCGCATGAAGTCGGCTTCCTCCTCGGCAGCGAACGTCGGCGAGAAGGTTAAAGAGATCAAGGGTGTGAAGGTATTGGCGCATCGCGTGGACAACTTGGAACGGGCGCAATTGCGGACGCTCGTCGATCAACTGCGCGACAAGATTGGATCCGGCGTTGTGGTGCTGGGCTCGGCTTCGAATGGAAATGTGGCATTAATCGTGGGCGTGACGAAGGATCTCACTGCACGCGTGCAAGCGGGTAAAGTCATTGGGGCGGTGGCGCAGAAGGTAGGCGGGAAAGGCGGAGGGCGTCCAGATCTGGCGGAGGCGGGAGGAAAAGATGCGTCCGCGCTGGATGCCGCGCTGGATGGGGCTTACGGAGTGGTCGAAGGATTGCTTACATGATCCATGATGCCGATGTGAAGGAACGGCTACGCTTCGTGAAGCACAAGGGCCAGGCTATCTATCTGATCGACCTCAGCCATTGTCAGGGAAAAGAGATATTGTTACTGCTCGATTTGGTGAGAGCTGATGTGGCGCGGCATGCACCCGGCTCGGTATTGACGCTGGCCGACTTCAGCGGTGCGAAAATCGACAAGGCGGTCGCGACCAAGATGAAGGAAGTGCTGGTATTTGACCGTCCATATGTGAAGAGGTCGGCTTGGGTGGGAACGGATAGTCTGCCGCACGTCTTCTACGAAAACTTCAAGAGCTTCTCGCAGCGGGATTTTCCTACCTTTGCGACGCGCGAAGAGGCGATGGACTGGCTGGTGGGGGAGTAGAGCAGTATTCAGTTCTTAGTGACTGCCTTGGTTAGGTCAAGATCGGCTTACCACAGAGACACTGAGGCACGGAGAAGGCAAGTAGCCAGAACTTGGTCTTCTCTGTGACTCTGTGTCTCTGTGTCTCTGTGGTGGATAAACGGCGAATTCAACTAACTTCGCCACTTCAGCGTAACTGGACCTTGCATCGGGTGCTTCATTGGCTGTCCAGTTCGCTTGGATTCCAGGTGCGCGGCTTTCAGCTGGAAATACCATTTTGCTGGACGGTCGGCGTCGTCGATCAGCATCAGGTGTGGATTGTGTTTCAGGCCTTCGGCTTGCATCTCCATGGTGCGCCGGTCTTGTTCGACGAATTTCCCGAAGACAAATTTCAAGATGTTGGGAACGAACGGCATCCAGCGGAAGAGGTTCCAGGCAGCGACTACGTCGATGCGGCACTGGTTGCGCGTGATCGGCGTAACGGTGGTCAAGCTGGAGAACCAGTACTTGCCGGCTCTGATGATTTCGGTGCGGACATTGGGCAAAACGAAGTCGATGGTGGTCGAGATCGAGTCGGCGTCGGCGTAGAGGCGCAGGAGTTTGTACGGCGCGGAGTTTGAGCTGGGTGTATGCGCCGCCATGCGGAAGCCGTTGGGAATCGGTTCGTAGTTTTTCTTTTTTTCGTGGATGCTGTGCTGCGTGCGCCACCACCAGGCTTGATGAACGAAAGGCCCGTGGGCCGGGTCCATCAGGCCGATGATGCCATGATCAATGCTGACGGGCATTTCGGCCTGCAAGTACGCGAGTTTGTATTTCTCGCTGAATTTTTCAATCGTTGGTGCAGGATCAGGAGCTTCCGCCGGTCTGCTGAAACCCGCGCCTTGCGGGCTGGGATCCGGTATATAGACCCATATGAAATTATCCTGCTCTTCGCAGGGATAGCTACCGGCATAGATGCGATCGACTTTCATTACCTGGTCCGCAGTAAGTGACGGGATCAGCTGGCACTGGCCGTTGTGTACATCGAATTGCCATCCGTGATAGGGGCATTCAAGATTTTCGCCATCAAACTTCCCGGTGTTGAGCGGCATGCCGCGGTGGGGGCAAGCGTCGCGCAGGGCGAAGGGATGTCCTCGACGATCGCGGCCGATCACGAGAGGGATTTCCAGCAGCGTGGCCTTGTACAGTTGATTCCGATGGACGCGGTCGGCCGGTAGCGCGCGATACCAGAAGCCGGTAAGCATCAGCGTGTCGGTGGCCTGACGTTGCGGGAGGTCGAGTTCGGGCATGGGCAGCTTGATTGTTGATTGGTGATTTCTGATTGTTGATGGAACAGCCTATGCTAGCATCCGCAGGACCTGGGTTGCGCAGGTAGGGAGTTTCACCGCAGAGGACAGAGAGGGTCACAGGGGAAAGTCGGCCGGCATGGAGATCTTTGGGCGTTTTCGGCGGTTAACGGCTGTACAGCGGAACACGTTCATCGCTTGTTTTCTCGGGTGGTCACTGGACGCATTTGATTTCTTCATTCTCGTGTTTTGCGTCAGCGCGCTGGCTACGCAGTTTCATGCCAAGGTTTCGGAGGTCTCGGAGGGAATTTTCTGGACCCTGGCGATGCGTCCCGTAGGAGCTTTCCTGTTCGGAATGATGGCGGACAAGTTTGGACGGCGCCCGACGCTGATGGTCGACATCATTGCGTACTCTGTGTTCGAACTGGCCTCGGCATTTGCGCCATCGTTGAAGATTTTTCTCATCACGCGGGCACTGTTTGGAATTGCGATGGGCGGTGAGTGGGGAGTAGGTGCCGCATTGGCGTTTGAAACACTGCCCGCGGAGGGACGCGGATTCTTCTCCGGATTGCTGCAGGAGGGATATGTCGTCGGATATCTGATTGCAGCCGTCGTATACGGAACCTTGTTTCCTTTCATTGGATGGCGTGGAATGTTTGTCATCGGAGCGCTGCCCGCCTTTCTGGTTATTTATATTCGCACCAAGGTGGATGAATCCCCTGCGTGGCTGCAAGGTAAGGTAGAAAGTCGAGGGGAAAGACGCCTGGGCAAAGATATCTGGCCCCACGCAGGGATCTTTGTTTTTCTCGTCGTGCTGATGTTTGCCTTCAATTCTTTCAGCCATGGAACGCAAGATCTCTATCCGACATTCCTGCAGAAGAACTTACAGCTCACACCGAAGACGGTGAGTTTCATCGCAATTGTCTATAACCTCGGGGCACTGTTGGGCGGGATTCTCTTCGGTTCATTGTCGGAGCGAATTGGGAGGCGGCGTGCGATTGTAATTGCGGCGTTGCTGTCGATTCCGGTGATCCCGCTCTGGGCCTATTCGAAAACAGTTCCGCTGCTGGCGTTGGGTGGCTTCCTCATGCAGTTTATGGTGCAGGGAGCATGGGGCGTAATTCCGGCACATCTGAATGAACTATCCCCTGCAGCGGTACGAGGCACCTTGCCCGGGTTTGCATACCAACTGGGCAACTTTGTAGCCTCCCGAAATGCGGTCATCCAGGCAAAAGTGACCGAGAGTCGATATGGCGGCAGTTATCCGCCGGTACTAGCCTGGACAGTTTTGCTGGTGGCGAGCCTGGTCGCGATTGTAAGTTGGAGCGGTCGTGAACGGCGTGGCGCGGACTTATCAAAGACGACGTAGAAGGAAAGACAGCTAATCGAAGCAACGCCGGAAGAATCGATATTCTAAGGGGTGTGCAAGAATCAGCATACTGGCGGAATGGCACAAAGGAATCATTGTCAGGAAAAGATTCCTATGGTACGGTAATCGAAAAGCTCACGCCTTCGTTGATTCATTCAATCGGGTCCCAGGGCATTGGTTGCACGAATGCGTGTATCTGAGGTCGCGCCACGATGAAGGAAATACTCATGACTCCCGTGCCAGCTGGAGACTCCGCTGAGAGGGAAAGCTTCTCGAACCGCAAGCTGATTCGTCCCACACTGCCCCGCGCAGAAAATCACGGCAATCATAACGGGGCTCCACCACCGATGCAGGAACGGCGCGAGCGCCCGGAACGGCATGATCGCCCTGAACGCGTCGAACGTCCCATGGGTGCACCGGGAGGAAAGAAGCCCGCTCCTCCGGAACAGACCAACGCCGAGAATTTCTATTATCAAAAGCAGATGCAATCGCGGACGCCGATGGTGATCGTGTTGCGCGATGGCGAAGAGATTCACGGCATTATCGAGTGGTATGACCGGAATTGCATCAAGGTGAATCGCGAGAACGGTGATCCGAATGTGATGATCTACAAGCCGGCGATCAAGTACATGTTCAAAGAGGGCGAGAACGTAAAGTAGGGAGAAGCAGAGTTTCGAGGTGTCACCGGTCTTAAAGTCTAACTATTTAAAGTCCCGTCTTGGCTGCTTTCCTTCCTTCTTTCTCTGATCGAGTCTCAGTCCGTGATAATAGGCGCGAAACTCAAGACGCAGCGCTTCTGAATTGCGTCGCGACCCCGGACGGATACGTTCGGGGCCACACACTTTACAACTTCGGCAGAACGATTCCCTTTTGCGACTGATATTTTCCTTTGCGGTCGGCGTAGCTGGTTTCACAGACTTCGTCGGACTCGAAGAAAATGATCTGGCACAGGCCTTCGTTGGCGTAGATGCGGGCCGGGAGCGGCGTCGTGTTCGAGATTTCCAACGTGACGAAGCCTTCCCACTCGGGCTCGAACGGGGTGACATTGACGATAATTCCGCAGCGGGCATACGTGCTCTTGCCGACGCAGATCGTCAGCACGCTGCGCGGAATCTTGAAATATTCGACCGAACGCGCCAAGGCGAATGAATTCGGCGGGACGATGCAGATATCGGTCTGCATGGTGACAAACGAGCGCTCGTCAAAGTGCTTGGGGTCGACAATCGACGAGTTGACGTTGGTGAAGATCTTGAATTCGTCGGCGACGCGCAGGTCGTAGCCGTAAGACGACAAGCCATAGGAAATCACGCCCTCTCGAACTTGCTTCTCGGAGAACGGATTGATCATGTCGTGCTCTTTGGACATCTTGCGGATCCAGCGGTCACTCTTCAGCATGCAACTCCTTGGGATTTTGGTAATTGGGAAACTTTGTCATTGAGCAATTGCAACCTGATTCGCAACCAGCGAAAGTTTTTGGGCACACCACAATTACACAGTTGCCAAATCACACAATCACTCAATCGTTGTTGGCTGGGTTGCTGGTTAGTTTACGGGATAGATGCTCCGGTTGACAATCTCACTTATCTTCCTTAGCATCAATAACTTGAAAGACCATTTTCTACCTGCAGACCGGAGCCCCGCGTGATTAAGCTCGATATCATCAACGAAGTAGTAGCGAAGACCGGCATTACCAAGACCAAGGCCGAACTGGCCGTGGAAACCGTTTTCGAGAGCATGAAGAAATCGCTGGCGGCCGGAAATCGCATTGAACTGCGGGGATTTGGTGTTTTCAACGTGCGTCCGCGAAAAACGGGTATCGGGCGCAATCCGCGCACCGGGGCCGAAGTGTCCATTCCGCCAGGAAGGGCCGTACGCTTCAAACCGGGCAAAGAGCTGCAGTCGATCGACTGAAATCCATTCCGCTTATCCATTGGATGGTTAAAATTCGGTCCTAGGGCCGGAACGCCGGATGCCCTTGGCTCGTAGTAGCATCAAGATACAGCCCGAGTTCACTCCCGGGACCGAAGAGACGCATGTCGGAACCGAATTCCCCGATTCCCAGTTCAACGCTGGAGTACTACCATCCACTGCCATTGCCGGAGGGCGCTCCGCCGCGACCGCGCTATTGGATCTATGCGCTGCTGCTGATCGCGACCTGCTTTACGACCCTGGTGGTCGGGGCGCGGATGGAGTTCAACTTCCTGCATAATCTGCCGCCGTTCGTCACAGGCGATGAGTTCCTGCCATTCTTTCCGATCGGATGGGTGCTCGCCCAGCCCTCGCGCTTGCTGCTGGGAATTCCCTTCTCAGGAACCCTGTTGGCGATTTTGCTGGCGCACGAGATGGGGCACTATTTGCTCTGCCGGTACTACGGCGTGCGAGCGACACTTCCCTTCTTTATTCCGGCACCGACGTTGATCGGAACGCTGGGAGCGGTAATCCGGATTCGAGGGCCGATTCGTTCGCGAGCTGCCTTATTTGACATCGGGATTGCCGGGCCAATTGCGGGATTTGTAGTTGCGATCGTCACGCTGGCAGTGGCAATGACTCTTTCGAAGCCGATGGCTCCGGGCATGGGACCTTCGGAGTTACGCTTAGGATTTCCAGCGATCTTCTTTTTGATGCATGAGATGTTGCGCAGTGTAGTGCCAGGACACGCAGTTGCGTCCCTGCCTCTCGCCCGAGTGTATTGGCATCCCACGGCCGTCGCCGCTTGGGTCGGGATGTTTGCGACGGCATTGAACCTGCTGCCAAGCAGCCAGCTCGATGGCGGGCACATCGTTTATGCGCTGGCGCCGAGGGCGCATCGCGTCATCTCGTGGATTACGGTGATCGCGCTAGTCTACCTGGGCCGCTTGCACATCAGTTGGAGAGTTTGGGCTGGATTGCTCATCGTGATGAATGTGATGACGTATCGGCAACGGCAAGCACCGGATTATCCCGAACTTCCACCGAAGCGGTGGGCGTGGGCCCTACTCGCTGCAATTATGCTGATACTTACCTTTACGGTCTCACCCTTCCAGATGAGTTGGTGATGCGTCGCTGCACCGAATCCGTCCAAACTGCAATTAAGTAAATTCACCGACTGTTCACAATCGCTGACCTCGTCCACTGCTTCTAACCGAGAGCGTCCGGGTATCTCCGGACATTCCCACCAAGGAGAAGTAGCGATGAAAGTCGTGCGCATGATCGTCCTCTGTGTGAGCTTCCTTTCGGTCGCCGCATTGGCACAAGTAACCGCGGCGCCGCCCTATACCGTCTCAGTTTTCGCTACCAGCGTTACGAATGTCTACTTTCAACCTGATTCGATCGCGATTCGCAACGGCCACATTTTCATTGGATTCGGAAATGGAGCCGCCCCCGATGGCTCCGACGGCAAGAGCAGCACAATTGTGGAATACGATCAAAGCGGAAACGTGATTACCACCTACAGCGTGAAGGGCCACAACGACGGTCTGAAAACAAACCCGCTGACGAAGGAGCTATGGGCCATGCAGAACGAGGATGGAAACCCGAATCTGGTCATCATCAATCCAGACGCTCATACCCAGAAGCTCTACAAGTTCGGGCCCACGGCTCATGGCGGCGGTTATGACGATATCGCGTTCCGTGGCAGAGACGTGTTTTTCAGCGCGTCGAATCCACAGCTGAATCCGAACACGGCGCCGGCGATTGTGCGGGGCCAACTGGCTGGAAACATGGTTCTGGTCAGTCCGGTGTTGATGGGGAATGCAACGGCGACGGACATCCCCACGAACACTCCGTTCGCGTTGAATCTGCAGGACCCGGACTCGATGCGCTTCGACCCGCTAGGCGACCTGGTTCTCGACAGCCAGGCCGACGGCGAACTGATCATCGTGCACCATGCGGGAAAAATCGATCAGAGCGTTTACCATCTGGCACTCACTTTGAGCGGTACTGCAACGCAAATCGATGACACAGTTTTTGCCCGGACCTCGCATGGCGTGATCCTTATTTCCGATCGCGATGGAGAGACGATCTACACCTTAACAACGAATATCTTCTCTCCCGATGCTGCGTTCTCCGCAGCGCCGACGTCGGTAGGCCGCCTGGACATGGATACAGGAGTGCTCGCCAATGTCGTGACCGGAATGGTAAGCCCGCACGGCATGGCATTTATGCGGGACGAAGACGCACAATAACAGAGGCGAGAGGGATTGAGAGGGGCGGCCTTGCGGCTGCTCCTTTTTTCGTTATTCAGATTCGGAAGTTCGTTTTTTCGACCCAGCGGAAGGAGTCAGAGATGGAATATTACGATTGCGCGAAGAACAATCGATGAGTACGGCTAATCGCTTCTGTCGCGTTTCCTCTCGTTTCGCGCTGATCACCCAATAGGTCGACGTCCTCCGGTACCACGGTGGCCGGGATTGGAAGAACTTCCACGCATCTTTCTGCCCGCGAAACTTCTTTTCGAATTCTGGCGGGAGCTTTGCACTCTTCCTTTGCTCGTAGGAGTAGATCGCGGACCGGTCGCCGTCGCGTTTCTCAAACGCGGCCATGCCTGCGGGATGCATTTGTCCCAGCTTTGACAATTCATTCGCGCGCTTGATGTTGATGGCGCTCCAGATGCTTCGCGGCTTGCGTGGAGTAAAGCGGATTTTGTAGCTGGTCTCGTCAAGGCTTTTGCGGACGCCGTCGATCCATCCGAAGCAGAGAGCTCCGTCGACAGACTCGGGCCACGTGATGCTTGGGCGTCCGGAATCTCGCTTGTAAAAACCCACCCAGAGTTCCTCGACTTCTGCGTGGTGCGTTTCGAGCCAGGCACGCCATTCGGTTAGCGAGGCAAAGAAGAGCGGCTTCTGATCCTTGGGCGACATTCAGAAAAGATTATTGCGCGAGTCGGGGGTCACATCAACCAAAGGGCGTCGACATCGACGATGACTTGTGTGCGGGGAATCTTTTGCTCAGCCGTATGGGCTAGCATGGCACGCAGCGTTGCATTCAGCTTTTCGCGGCTGGGTGACTTCAGCACGAAGTGATAACGATAGTCGCGCTTCAGACGCATGATGGGTGCAGCCGCCGGACCTAAAACACGGACTCCTTCATGGCGCGTTTCGTCGAACCACTTCCCTAACGTGCCGGACCATCTAAGAGCATCGTCGAGCTTGTCGCTGCGGACCAGGACGTTGGCAAGCGCCGAATAGGGCGGATAGTGCATCCAGCTTCGAAAGCGGAGTTCTTTGTCGTAAAAGCCCTGGAAGTCGTGGCGGGCGGCGTATTGGACGGCGTAGTGATCCTGGAAAAAGGTTTGGAGAATGACCTTGCCGGGAGACTGGCCGCGTCCGGCGCGTCCGGCAACCTGGGTTAAGAGCTGGAAGGTGCGCTCGGCGGCTCGGAAGTCGGGAAGTCCGAGGGCAACATCGGCTCCGACCACACCCACCAGCGTCACTCCGTGAATGTCATGGCCTTTTGCGATCATCTGGGTGCCGACAACAAGGTCAAGTTCGCCTTCGTTCAACGCGTTGAGAGTGCGCTCGAAATCTTCGTGTCCACGCACGGTGTCGCGGTCGAGGCGCGCAATGCGGGCTTGCGGAAACATGCCGTGCAGTAATTCTTCGAGCTTCTCTGATCCTGTGCCGAGAAAGTAGACGTACTCGCTGCCGCAATGAATACACGCCTTGGGCACGGGCGCGGTGTATCCGCAGTAATGGCAGACCATTTTGTGCTCACGCTTGTGGTGGGTGAGAGCGATCGCGCAATCCCTACACTCGAGCTTTTTGCCACAGGTGCGACAAAGGACGACGGGAGAATATCCGCGACGATTGAGCAGGACCATGACTTGCTCTTTGCGGTCGAGCCGCTGTTGAATCTCGGCGGCGAGTTTCCGCGAGATGACCTGCTCATGTCCGGTCTCTTGAAACTCGATGCGCATGTCGACGATTTCGACTTCCGGTAGCGGGCGCTTCTCGACGCGATCCGGGAGTTCGATGAGCGCGTACTTGTTCTTGGTCGCGTTGAAGTAGGACTCAAGCGAAGGAGTGGCAGAGCCAAGAACAACGGCTGTATTGGCCATTTTCGCGCGCATGACGGCTACGTCACGAGCGTGATAGCGCGGCGTCTCTTCTTGCTTGTAGGAGGCATCGTGTTCTTCGTCGACGATGATGAGAGCTAGTTCGTCCACTGGCGCGAACACCGCTGAGCGCGTGCCGACCACCATGCGGGCTTCTCCACGCTTGATTCGGTGCCACTGCTCAGCGCGTTCCTTATCGGAAAGCGCGGAGTGCAGGATGGCGACTTCATCGCCGAAGATCTGGTGGAGATCGGCGGCAACGGCAGGCGTGAGGCCAATTTCAGGGACCAGCAAGATGGCGGAGCGTCCCGCTTCGAGAACCGAGCGCATGCCTGCGAGATAGACCGCGGTCTTGCCCGAGCCGGTCACTCCGTGGAGCAACATGCCGGAAAATTTACGGCTTTCCACCTCGTTCTGGAGTTGTTTCAGCGCGGATTTCTGCGCTTCGTTGAAATCGAAGTCAAACGGTGATCGGCGCGGCTTGCTGCGCGAGACTGCGAAATCGGCCGGTTCTTCGACGATCTGGACAAGGCCGCGACGGACTAGCGCGCTCAGTGTGGTTCTGGGCACTTCGAACGAGTGCAGGGTTTCAACCGGAACTTTGCCGCCGGCAGCAGCAATCGTGTCGATGATCGTTTTCTGATTCTCGTTCAGCTTGCCATCGGCGGATTTCAGAACCGCAATCTTGATGGTGCGGGTAGCGTCTTGCTGTGCGGAGACGTCTTCGCGGATGATCCATTTCTTGCGGACCATTCCATCGAGTATCTTGCGGGAGACCTGGGTCGCAGAACGCAACGTTTGCTCGCGGACGAGTGCTGGGCCCTCAGCGGCTAAAGCCGCAATATTCACCGCGCTTAGCGGCACGGCTGAAGCCGTGCCCTTCCCGTTCGTGGAGATTTCGCGTTGGTCTTTGCCGCCTGCTCCCTTCCCGTTCCTGGAGATTTCGGCCCTCAGATCAACTTCCGAATCCTGAGCCGCGAGGTAATCGAGCACGCGGAATTCTGCGGCTTGATCTTCGGGCGTTCGTTGGGAGCGCGCAGAAGATCCTGACACCCCTGCCATGTGCAGAGCCATGTGACCGTGCTCGGTTATGCGGTATCCGACTACGCGCTTGAACTCGGCAGTAAGAGGCAGCATGGTGCGGTAAACTTCGCCGATAGGAGCGAGGTAGTAGTCGGCAATCCAGCGCCCGAGTCGCAGCAATTGATCGTCGAGGACTGGTGTCGGATCGACTGCGCTCAGAACGCTCTTGGTGGTGACCTTCGGTTTGCGGTCATGCGATTCAACCACGATGCCCATGAGGCGCTGCTGCCGGAACGGAACCAGCACGCGTCCGCCGACGACCGGTGCGACATCCGCGGGCACACGGTAGGTGAAGACCATGTCCAGCGGGACCGGCAGGGCAACGTCGCAAAATTCGGGCATTGGTTGAAGGATAAACTACAGCTGCTTTTCGGCGCGGAGCAGTGCTTGTGGTAAGGATCCCTCGACTGCGTGAGCCGCTCGCTTCGCGGACAACTCACTCAGTTCAGGATGACAAGTCTATTCAGTTTTCGGCGGTGGCTTCAGGCCAAGGTACTTCATCACCATTTGCAGATCCTTCCAAGCTTCCCCTTTTTGCCGCGGGTCGCGCAGGAGGAATGCGGGATGGTACGTAACCGCGAGTTTCGCACCTTGCCAGGCTGGGTCGCTGCTGCGGGCACCAGAGGGCATGAAATCGTAAAAGCGGCCGCGCAACTCGGACATTGGGGCGTTGATGGCGAGCAGGTTCTTGGCTGACACGGCACCGAGCGCAACGATAACTTTCGGCTTGATCACTGCGATCTGGCGCATGAGGAACGGAGAGCAGGTGTCGCACTCGTCGCGTTCAGGGGTGCGATTGCCAGGGGGACGGCATTTGACGACGTTTGCAATATAGACGTCTTCGCGGCGAATGCCCATTGCCTTAATCATGTTGTTTAGCAACTGGCCGGCGCGCCCGACAAATGGCTCTCCTTGCGCATCTTCATCGGCCCCGGGACCTTCGCCAACGAACATCAGATCGGCGTGGGGATTGCCGACGCCGAAGACGATTTGTTTGCGTCCCTGCTGGTGAAGCTTGCAGCGGGTGCAGTCGCCTAGGTCCTCGCGGATAAGTTTCAGGCCGATCACTGGATCCGTAACGCTCTGTTCCGGCTTTGGGGTGAGGACTTCAAGGATGCTCTCGTCAACGGCCTTCGTTACGACGGTGGATTTCCTAGGAGACATTTCCTCTCGCTGTTCTTGCTGGGGAGTTGATGCGGCTTCTGCTACGACTTCGAGTGCGACGATCTCTGACACTGCCTCCTGCGACTCACGGCGATAAAAGTCATAAATGCCGAGTTCGTTGTAGTAGCGGACGCGTTCGGCCAAGGCTCGGCGCAGGTCAGGATTCTGGATCGTGGGCACTGTCGAGATTATACGTTGGGTTTGTGGAGAAGGCAGGGATCCTTCGACTCCGTCAATCATCCGCTTTGCGGATGACTGACAGCGCTCAGGGTGACAGTTTCGAAGAGCTTACTCTAGGCTTTGACTGCCGATTTGCGGTACTGCCGCAGCTTTGCGATCTGATCAAGAACGCGCTGGGCCACTTCCCACTTGGTGGCTTCAGGGACTTCGACCACTTCTTCGCGAGTGATGATGGTCACGGCATTGCGGTCGGAATCGAAGCCGACGCCTTCACGAGAGACGTCGTTGACCACGATTGCGTCGAGGTTCTTCGAAACCAACTTCTGGCGGGCGTTTTCGAGGACGTTTTCGGTCTCCGCCGCGAAGCCAACAATGATCTGGGACCCCTTCTTCTGAGAAAGCTCTTTTAGGATGTCAGACGTCGCTTCGAGCTCCAGCGTCATCGGGCCTTTGCGCTTGATCTTCTGTCCGGCGGCGGATTTCGGGCGATAGTCCGACACAGCGGCGGTCTTGATCACAATGCTGGCCTGCGGCAGCAGATTCAAGACCGCGTCGCGCATCTGCTCGGTCGATTCGACCCAAGTAACTTCTGCCGCGCCCGGCGGCGTGATGTTAGTGGGGCCGCTGACCAGCAACACGCGAGCACCACGGCGTAGGGCGGACTCTGCGAGGGCGTATCCCATGCGACCGCTGGAGCGATTGGTGAGATAACGCACAGGATCAATCTTCTCGCGCGTGGGGCCGGCGGTGATGAGCACAGTCTCTCCCGCGAGATCCTGCGTCGCTCCAAGAGTTTCGAGCACCGCGGCGACGATCGCTTCGTTTTCCGCAAGGCGCCCTTGCCCGACCATTCCGCAGGCAAGATAACCGGAGTCCGGTTCGATGACTCTTACCCCGCGTTTGCGAAGAATTTCTAGATTCGCCTGGGTGGCGGGATGATTCCACATGTTGACGTTCATCGCCGGGGCGACCACGACGGGCGCCGTCGTAGCGAGATAGAGAGTCGTCAGAAAATCGGTGGCAATTCCCTGCGCGAAGTGAGCGAGAACATCAGCGGTGGCGGGAACGACAACCAGCGCATCAATCGACTGCGCCACAGCGATGTGCTCAATCGCGGAGTCAATGTTGGGTTCATGCTCTTCGCCTGGCGAGAACATTCCCGTAATGACTTTTTCTCCAGAGAGCGCAGCGAAGGTGAGAGGCCTTACGAATTCCTGGGCGGCACGGGTCATGACAACCTGCACCCGGATACCACGATCCTGCAACAGGCGAAGAACTTCAGCCGCTTTGTATGCTGCGATTCCGCCAGTAACGCCGAGGGCGATCTTCATATTGTTGATTGATGATTTTTGATTGATGATTGATTCAACCGGCACCACTCAACAACCAACCGTCACAAAACCAACAATTCCTCAGTCTTGACCGAGGGCCTTGTCGAGAGTGTCAGCAGCCTGTTCGGCGGCGCTACGGGTTTCGGTCATTTCCCACTTCACCTTGCCGGCGCGGATTTCATCTTGCGCGATGCGGCAGGGCTTGCGGGAGGAGGTGTCGACTACCGGGGGTGCACCGGATTGCAGTTGCCGTGCACGCCGCGCTGCTACAAGGATGTACCGGTAATTGCTGTCAAAGCCATCGATCAACTTCATTGGAACGTCCCCCTTGAAACCGATTTGAAGAGTAATCAGTGCGAACTTGAACCCGAACCGTTCCGCAGAACAGAGTAACGTTCAGGCTGCCCCGCTCGTTCTCCTGTCAATGCCCTCTTGGGGTATCGATTAATGATACCGCGAAACCTAGGACCGTGCTGAGGGAGCGGGGGCACCAAAGGACAACAAGATCGGCTGCACTCGCTCCCGAATGTTGGCCAGCCTACAAGACTCTGCAAGATCAACGATTTTTCGTTCCTGCTCCGTCAGGGGACGACCAGAACGCCGCAGGCGTTCCGACGCAACAATGGCCCGCAGCCTCTCGCATGACTCCTCAAGCTTGTCGTTAACCAGAACGTAATCATACTTGTCGTACTCCGCGATTTCGCGGCTGGCCGCGAGCAGACGGCGCTGGATGACTTGTTCAGGGTCTTCACTGCGATTGCGGAGACGCCACTCGAGCGTGCCGCGGTCCGGAGGCAGAACAAAGATGCTGATAGCGTCCGTCAATGTGCGTTTGATTTGCGCCGCGCCCTGGACGTCGATATCGAGCAGAAGATCGTGGCCGCTGCGTCCCGCCTCGCGCAGGAACTGGCGCGCAGTTCCGTAGAAATTTCCATGGACATTGGCATATTCCAGGAACTCGCCCGCCTCGATCATCTTGTTGAACTCGTCCATCTTGATGAAATGGTAATGTTTGCCGTTCTGTTCGCTGCCGCGCAGTGCACGCGTGGTGTACGAGATGGAGAAATCAAGATTAGGAACGAGCTTCAGGAGTTCGTTCGTCAGAGTGGACTTTCCGGATCCCGAGGGAGCGGAGATGATATAGACCAACGGTTTTATGGATGAGGTCATTCCAGGTTTTGGACCTGCTCGCGCGATTTTTCGATTTCGGCCTTCATGGCAAGGCCTGCTTCTGTAATTTTGAGCGCTTCTCCGGCGAGTCCGGAAGTCTTCGAAAGTAGGGTATTGGCCTCGCGGTTCATTTCCTGTAATAGGAAATCGAGTTTCTTCCCGATTTCGCCACCCTGGTCGAGCAATCCAAGGAAGTGCTGCACGTGAGTTTCAAGACGGACGATTTCTTCCTGGATATCGCTGCGGTCGACGAGCAGGGCCGCTTCCTGCATGACGCGCTCGCGGTCAATGCTTGATCCCAGCAGTTCTTGCATACGCGATTGCAGCCGCTCCATGTAGTTTTGCAGAACGGCGCGGCGATGCTGCTGCACGTTCTTTCCGGCTTCCGCCAGGTGGGTCATGCGCTCACGAAGTTCCCGGACAATACCTCGGCCTTCTTCCTCGCGCATCTGATTCAAGCGCTCGAGGACTTCGGCGACTTTGGCCATCACTGCGGCTTCGATCTCTCCGTCAGCGCTGTCGTTGGCTGAATCGAGTGCGCCCGGAATGCGCAGAACTGCATTGAGGTCGGGCTCAGCGGAGAGCGCGAACTCGCTGGCAGCAGCGCGAAAGGCGGAAATATATCCGCCAATCAGTTCACGGTTGAGTGAGAACGTTTCGCTGGTAGCCCGGTCGAGACTGAGCGAGACCTCGACGTGTCCGCGCGCGACTTTTTCTTTGAGAAGGCGGCGCAGCTGCATTTCGAGAGAGTCTGTACCCGAGGGAAGACGAAAATGCAGGTCGAGAAAGCGATGGTTCACCGACTTTAACGACAAGGTGAAGCCCAGCCGGGCATCTGCTCGAGATACGCCGTCAGTGGGCGAGGGGCCGCCGCCGTTTTGGCGGATTTCACCTTTCACCTGCGCGAAACCTGTCATCGAACGTATGGTCATAGGGGCCGGATTGTTACCGTTCAGCTACCGCTTTCGGAACGTCTACGTTTGTAAACTGCAACTCGTATAGCCGGCGATAGGTGCCAACCTGCTTCATCAAGTCTTCATGGGCGCCGGTCTCAGCGATTCGACCGCTTTCGATCACCACGATGCGATCGGCGCGGCGCACTGTGGAGAGCCGGTGCGCGATCACGAACACAGTGCGTCCGCTCATCAAGTTGTGCAAGGCGGACTGTACGAGGGCCTCGGACTCGCTGTCCAGAGCCGAAGTCGCTTCATCAAGAATCAGGATGGGCGCATTTTTCAGCAGGGCTCGGGCGATGGCCAAACGCTGGCGCTCGCCTCCGGAGAGCCGCACACCCCGCTCGCCAATGACAGTATCGTAACCCGCCGGGAGGCCAAGAATGAAATCGTGTGCCAGAGCCGCGCGGGCGGCAGCCTCGACCTCTTTGAGAGGGACGTGTGGCTGCCCGTAAGCGATGTTGTTGCGTACGGTGTCGTTAAAAAGAACCGTCTCTTGCGTCACGATGCCGACCTGGGAGCGCAGCGACGATAGTGTGACGTCGCGGACATCGTGGCCATCAATGAGAATACGTCCCGCGGTGACGTCAAAAAATCTGGGTATGAGGTGTACTAGAGTACTCTTCCCCGCCCCGCTTGAGCCGACGATGGCCAGGATTTCGCCACGCTTCACGTCCAGATCGATGCCGCGGAGGATTTCTCGGGACTCTTCGCCGTCGGACAGATAGGAGAAGGAAACGTCTTCCAGGCGAATTGTGCCCGTAAAGTGCGGGAGCGCTTTTGCCCCCGGTTTCTCAGTAACAACGTCCTCGGTCTCCATGAAGGCGAACAATTGCGACGACGCGCCGAGCGCCTGCTGGAAGCTGTTGTTGAAGACGGCGAACTTGCGGACGGGGTTGTACATGCTGAGGACCAGGGCGAAGAATGCAACAAATGCCCCTAAGGTCATCTGATTGTGAGCGATGCGGTCCCGGCCCAAGAGCAGTAGCAGCGCAACCGCAATGGCGCCAAAATTATCCATCAGGGGAGAACTAATCGCAGCAGCCGCCACGGAGCGCAGGTTGGCCCGAAACAAACGCTGGGCGGCCTTCCGGAATCGGGCGACTTCCCACGATTCCATCCCAAACGCCTTCACGATCCGATTGCCAGTAATCGTTTCTTGCAGGATATTCTGCACATCTGCCAACTGGTCCTGCCCAGTACGCGTCGTCAAGCGGACACGACGACCGATGCGCACCGCCGAAAAAATAATCCCCGGGACGAACAGCAGGAGAACCCAGGCGAGGTCCCGACCCAAGATCACGACGGCGGCTGCAATAAAGATGAATGTGAAGACCTGCTGCAGAAACTCGGCGAGCACGCTCGACATGGCGAACTGTACGCGCTCAATGTCGTTGATAATGGTCGAGATCAGAGATCCGGTCGTATGTTTCTGGAAAAAGGCTGCTGATCGTCGCAAAACCGAGTTATACAAGTCATTGCGAAGGTTCGTGATCATGCCGAACCCCGCGTGGTTCACGAGATACGTGCCGGTGTAGTCGAAGATTCCTTTCACCACAGTCGAGGCCACCAGCGCGTACGCCACGATCGTCCAGGCATTGTGAAAGTGTGCGGGAACGAACCACTGAAGATAGACCGGCTTTTCAATCTTGGGGATGGTAAAGAGAAGAATGTTCTCCGAACCAGACGAAGGATTCAGCACGCGGTCGAGCACGGGTTTTAGGAGAACCAGGCGAAACGCTTCCAGGAAACCAACGGCAGCCAACAGAAACACACCGGGCAGAAGTTGCACCAGGAACGGAAGCACGTAGCGGACAAGGCGCATCAGTTGCCGCATAGGCCTCCCGCGCGGGCCGGGTTTGCCGCCGGTGAAATTGAGACGGGGTGCAAGGTCTTATTTTACTTGAGGAAGTGGCCGGAAGAATGGCGTTTCGGGTGCTCGGATGGCTCGGCCTGACACCATGGTCAGGCCAGCTTGACTTGGGCGCCATTCGTGAACAAGGGAGGGATGATCCGACTCCGCTGCGGCTTCGCCGTCGCGACTCCGCTCCCATGAAGAACTAGAAATCGCGCGCTGGCGGTGGCTGAATCGAAAGCAAGTCGATGGCCTCGGACCGTCCTTGCACATAGACCTGCAGGATCGTGAATCGCCAGACTTCGTTTTTGTTGGCGACGACCCGGATCCGGCCCTTACCCCGCGCCCCGGAGATCGGAATCGAGAAATTCGCACGGCCTGTGCTGCCACCAAGCTTCAGTTCTCCGAAGATGAACCAGCCTGCCCTGATCGGGTCCCCGATCTGATCGCGGACCTGCCAGTTAGCCGCCGCTTCGGCCATGGCCTGCTTGTAAACGTCGCTGTTGCGGAAAGACCCGCTGATAATCCCGATGGTGAAGGCTCCGAAGCTGGCGATCAGAAAAAGAAGGGTCAAAAGGCCAAGCGGAATCTTCCAAAGGGGGTGGCGCTCGATCCAACTCCGGGTCATTGGTTCGGGATGGAGTGAATAGGGCGGAGTAGGCATAAACGCTCTTGCTATTTGGGGCTGTCGCGATGCACAACTTTCACTCGGTAGCCGGCACGGCGCAGGTGCTTGCCCACGTCCTCGGCGATCATTACAGAGCGATGCTGGCCGCCAGTACATCCGAAGGCGATCGTCAGGTAGCTTTTGCCTTCGTGGATGTAATGCGGAAGCAGATAAACAAGCAAGTCGGAGATGCGTGAGATGAATTCCTGCGTTTGCGGAAACGATCGAATGTACTTGGCGACGCGCGGATGACGTCCAGTGAGCGGACGGAATTCCGGCACGAAGTGTGGATTGGGCAGAAAGCGAACGTCGAAGACGAGGTCGGCATCTTCAGGCACGCCCTGACGAAATCCGAAGCTGACCGAGGAGACCAGGATGCCCTTTTCGGGCGATTTCTGGTGGAAGCGCTCGTTAATGTGCGCGCGGAGTTCGTGGACATTGAACTTGGACGTATCAATCACGAAGTCGGCGACGCGGCGAATCGCTCCCAGGTGACTGCGCTCCGTCTTGAGCGCGGATTTCACCGGAGAATCCGTCCCAAGTGGATGAGGGCGGCGAGTCTCACTGAAGCGGCGCAGCAGAACCGAATCGGACGCTTCGAGAAAGACAACTTTGGTGGGAATCATGCGCCGAACCGACTTCAACATGTCCGGCAGCTTGCCAAGCTTGGAACCTTCGCGGACGTCGACGACCAAGGCAGTACGGCGGATATCTCTTGACTGAACTGCCAGTTCGGCGAATCGCGGGATCAGTTCGACGGGAAGGTTGTCAACGCAGTAGTAGCCCAGGTCTTCGAACGCTTTCAAGACCGAAGCCTTGCCAGACCCGCTCATGCCGGTGATGATGACCAACTCCGGCGGCTGCCGTGTTTCGCTTGATTTTCTTGAGCTCTTCCGCGGACGCTGAGGGGGCTTGCGAGCCTTCATGAAATGGATAGTAGCATCGAAGGCCCGCCGCCGTTTTGTCGGGGCAATTGCCGAGTGAGATACCACGCGAGTCGGCGCTACGTCCGCGCGGGATAAATCCGAAATCTGGATTGTGTCTTTCCCGCTCAGGCCTGTAAGCTATGGCGTCATGAAAAAGTTCGAAGAGCTGACTGAACGGGAAGTGTTGGCCCTGGCCATCGCGCTTGAAGAAGAAGACGAGCGTGTGTATGCCGATTTTGCGGAAGGATTGCGGCAGGACTATCCGGCGACGGCTTCGATGTTTGAGGGAATGCGGGAAGAGGAATCAGGCCACCGGCGGCGACTGCTCGAGCTGTTTCAAAAGAAGTTTGGGGAACACATTCCGCTGATCCGGAGGCAGGATGTGCGCGGCTTCGTGGAAAGGCCGGCGCTGTGGCTGGTGCGTCCGCTGCGGATCGATGCCGTACGCAAGGAAGCGTCGACGATGGAAGTCGAGACGCGGCGCTTCTATGAGAAAGCGGCTGCTCGCACCCAGGACGTTAGCATTCGTCAGTTATTGGACGATTTGGCCACCGAGGAGCGCGAGCACGAGAATCGGGCGCAGGAACTTGATAAGCAGAAACTGCCGGACAATGTGAAGGCCGACGAAGAAGTGGCGCAACGGCGCCTGTTTGTGTTGCAGATTGTGCAACCCGGGCTTGCGGGATTGATGGATGGGTCGGTTTCGACGCTGGCACCGGTTTTCGCGGCCGCGTTTGCTACGCAGAAAAGCACCGACGCGTTCGTGGTGGGCCTCGCTGCTTCAGCGGGAGCGGGAATCAGCATGGGATTTGCGGAAGCGCTTTCGGATGACGGCAGCCTCACGGGGCGCGGGCATCCGTGGGTACGTGGATTGATCTGCGGAGCAATGACGGCCTTGGGGGGAATCGGCCACACTCTGCCGTTTCTCTTGCGCGACTTCAGGATGGCGCTTTGGGCGGCTGGAGTGGTCGTGCTGGCAGAACTGGGTGTGATCACTTGGGTTCGAAAGCGCTACATGGACACACCTTGGATTTCAGCGGCCCTACAGGTGGGGCTCGGGGGCGTCCTAGTTTTCATCACCGGCATGCTGATCGGGAAATATGGACCTTCGTGAAGCGATGCTCGCGACCGGAGTCGCGCCACACTACGTCCTTAGGGTTGCGTGTCGAGCGGGTGCGTGCTCTTTTCGTAGAATTCCTTCTGCAGTTTCGGGCTGACGTCGTCGGCCTTCACTTGCTGAATTGCCTTTACCACTGAATCGATCCACCACTTCATCTGATATTCACCCAGTTCTTTGGTCGCGGCGGCCCCTTCTCCGGAATAGTGGTTGGGGAAGCGCGTGTACCACCAGATGCCGGTGTAGATCCCTTCGGAAATCTTCTGGCGCGCCTGATCGGCGCCAGATTCGCTGGTTGCGCGATCGGGATGTACGAGCTCGGGATGAGCAATCATCATCTTCGACGTTTCGCTCTCACCGGCGTGCATATCGATCTTGGTCTTCTTCGGAGGACCACCGTGATCCGGAGTCCGCTCATCGAAAACGTAGACGACATAGTCATGGGGCTTGTCGAGTTGTGTCTGCGCGAAATACGGCAGCAGGCTGCTGTTGCCACCGTGGCCGTTGACGATCAGGATCTTCTTGCAGCCATTGCGGGCCATCTCGTCAGTGGTTTCCTGCAAGAGCGCAAGCTGCATGCCGCGGCTATAGGCCATGGTTCCGGGCTCATGCTTGGCTTCTGCGATCTGGCCGAAATAGTACTCGGGGAAAACGACCGTATATTCCTGCTCAGCGGCATGGAGCGCGGCGTAGCGGACGTCAAGAAGATCGGTGCCAAGCGGAAGATGCGGTCCATGTTTTTCGAGGATACCGAACGGAAGCAGGCATACTCCTTGCGAACGCTGGATGCCCTCACGGAAGTCGGACGCAGTGAGTTCCTCCCAGTGAACAGACAGCTTCGATGAAGAGGCGGCCTGGCCCTGGAGTAAGTGCGGGAGACTTAGGCTTACGCAGAACAGCAGAACGATTGATGAGACTTGATGGTGGGTACGAATGCGCATTGGAAAATCCTCTCGGCGGCGGATTGTAGCACTGAAATGGCTCTATTAAAACGTATCAATACCAGCCTGTGAGATGCGCCATTCTTTCCGGTCGTGTAACTTTGGCAACACGGGGGACACCCCCGTGCTTTATGCTTCCAGGCATCGTTTTCGTCGCATGCATTAAAGGAGGATTGTGAGACTGCGAGGCGGTATTCTCCTTGGCGCCATGAGCCTTACGCTATTAGCTGGCTCTTGCTTCGCGCAGCAACTGGTTCACGTCACCCGTGAAGACGGGGCACAGACTCCGCTGCGTGTCTATCCACCGAGTAACGACCGATGCGCTCCGCTGGCATTAATCTCTCCGGGAGCCGGCGGGAACGAGAATGGTTACCAATACCTTGCTGAAGGGATGCAGGGAAACGGATGGCGCGCCATCGTCATGGGGCACAAGGAAAGTGGCGGCGCGGCTCTGCGATCGGACATGCAGGAGGCCGGAGGAGTTAAGAGCGGACTGCGTCGGTTGGTGGATGATCCGAAAGCATATGAGGCACGCCTGATGGACATCGCCGCCGCGTTGAAATGGGCTGGCGAGTCGTGCAAAGCTCCATACCTCGCGCTGATCGGGCACTCCATGGGCGCGCGGACGGTGATGGTCGAGGCCGGCGCGAAAAACAAGCTTGGCGTGAAGGGACATGATCGCTTTGATTCCTACGTTGCGTTGTCGCCGGATGGCCCGGACGCGATGTTTCCTGAGGACGCATGGAGCGGGATCACCAAGCCGGTGCTGATCTTGACCGGCACGCGCGACAAGTCGATGCAGACTGGCGATTACAAATCACGAACTATTCCGTATGACAGCATGCCCGCGGGGTGTAAATGGCTGGGAGTGATCGACGGCGCCACCCACATCAATTTCGCTGGAGTTGGATTCGCGGGGTCAACCGAGAAACTCACACTGCTGGAGATCAAGGCGTTTCTGGACGGCCTGCGCGGGGGAAAGTGCGGGAGCCCCGTGCAGGCCGAGGGGATCACACTAAAGACCAAGTAGCGACAAAAAATCAAAGGCCCCACTCTGTCGCAGACTGCGCGACATGAGTGGGGCCTTCGCTTCCAACAATCTCCCGGTAGCTACTTCAGAAAGATCTCTTGCATCAGGTCGGAGCTAATGATTTCGCGGATCTCGGCGCGCTTCTCTCCCAGCTGTTGTGCGACTTGTTTGCCTCCCAGGATTTTGTCGCGCGCGGCTTCCCCCTTTGCGGCTAAGCCGTCCATCGCGGCGTGATTCTTGTATTCGATGGCAACCGCGATGTCCCAGTCTTCGGGACTGGCTTTAGTTTCTTTGAGGAAAACCTTGTAGTCCATGATCACCCCTTGACGCTTTTCCTCCTCGATCAGAGGCTTGGTGGATTGGCGCAGGCTGGTGAGGTAGGCATCCATCTGGGTGGGCTTGACGCGAATCAATTGAACGCGCCAGATCGGGCCTTCGGTGTAGTGCTCTTGCGCGACTACAGCCGGAGCGAGGAGCAACAGCAAAATCACGAGCCCATAGAGCTTCTTCATCGGAACCTCCTGAATGTGAGTAATTGAAACGGCGCGAGGATCATACGCCTGCGGAGGGAAATCAGCTAGCGAGTCAAGAAAAATCCCCACCTACGAACGGACCGTTGGGTGGGGCAGGTTCTGGATCTGAAATGGCTACCTCTTACGGGACTTCGATCAGTTGCATCTTTCCATCTTTAGCGCGGTGCAGGACCATCACTTTGCCCTTGGGATCGCGGAAGACGAAAACGTCGCGGTCTTTGAAGTGGGCTTCTTTGATTGCCTCTTCAAGGGTCATGGGCCGCATAGCGACTGCGTCGTCAGAGCGAACCAGGTGAACTTCTGTCGTCTTCGCGACCGCCGGGTATTTGTGGACCAGGACCGGCACTGCTGTTTTTTCAGATAAGCCGACCGCGGCGGTGATCTCTTCTTGCACCGAGTGGCCGTTCCACTTGTTAGCTTCTTCACTCTTGCGAGCCGAGCGCTTTTTCGATTGCCATCGCGTTTTGTGCTTGATGGCCTGCTTCTCGAGGTGATCGAGCGCTTCGTTGACCGCGATAGTCATGTCCTTGGCTTGAGCGAGGCCGACTAGTGGACCATTGCGTGGTGTGATGGTGATCTCTGCTTTGTGACGGTGCTTTTCGACTGCAAGGATGACTTTCGTTTCGAATTTATCGCCCAGGATTTTGCGGATTTTGGTAAGGCCGGTTTCAACTTCCTTGCGGATGGCGTTGGTGACTTCGTACTGTCTTCCGGTGTATTCCACGTTCATGAGCGCCCCCTTCGGAGAATTCTTTTTCAGGTAAATCGGGCACTGCATTTCAATCAATTTTGTAATTGAGTAATTTTGTAATTTGGTAATTGAAAAACGGGTCGCGAGGTCAACGAAGACTTGAATTACCCGATCGCCCGATTACCAAATTACCAAATCTATTTCTTGACCCTTCGCTGGTGAGTGCTCGGGATGCGCATGTCTTCGCGGTATTTGGCCACCGTGCGGCGGGTCACCTGAATCCCTTGCGATTGCAGGATGCGAGTGATCTGCTCATCGGTCAGCGGACGGCTGGGATCCTCTTCTTCGATGAGCTTTTTGACGCGGCGCTTGAGGATCAGCAGAGAAGTTCCGCCACCCTCAGGCCCCTGCACGCTCTCGCTGAAGAAGTAGCGCAGTTCGAATACGCCTTGTGGTGTATGGGCGTATTTGCTGGCCACGGCACGGCTTACCGTCGAAGGATGCACGCCGATTTCTTCGGCCACCTCCTTGATCATCATGGGTTTGAGAAAATCGATTCCCCGCTCCAGAAACTCTTGCTGGCGGGCAACGATCGAGTAACAGACCTTGGTGATGGTCTGCTTGCGTTGCTCAATGTTCTTGATGAGCTGAATGGCGCTTTTGTAGCGCTCTTTCACGTAATCGCGGGTGTTCTTGTCGTTGGTCCCGTCACGGGTCACCAACTTCTTGTAGGCAGGATTCAAACGGAGTTGCGGCAGGTCCTCATCGTTCATAATGACCAGCCACTCATCGCCGTGCTTCACGAAGGCGACGTCAGGTTCGATCAGCCGCGCCTGGACCTTGTTGTAGCGCAGGCCGGGGCGGGGATCGAGAGTCCGAATGTAGTCCAGAGCGGCCTGAACAGCCTCGATGGGGCGGCCGATAGCCTTGGCGATTTCTTTGTGTTGCTTGTTTTGCAGGCCGCGTAAATGTTGATCGACGACGGCCATCGCATCTTGCAGAACTTGGGCTGTTCCGTTGCCGTTCTTGTGCATCGCCAACTGGGCTTCGTGGAAACGAAGCTGGCTCAGAAGGCACTGGCGCAGGTCGCGGCAGCCGACACCCGGCGGATCAAGTTGCTGGACGACCTGTAGCGCTTCCTGAAGGTCGGCGGTCGAGAAATTAGGCTGAAACGTGGGCTTCGACGCGGCCATGGGCTCGGGAGCAGGAGCGACGGCTGCCGCGCCATCGGCTGCCCCAGAGGAAAATGCCGCTTCGGTGTTGACGGCAGATGTTGAGCTTATGGCATTCCCTAGCTCAGGGTAGCCCGGTAAGTCGACCTCATCGGCGATGCCGTCGGAAGAAGGCAGCTCTTCCGATTCAGCCTTCGGCTCGGTGGCGGCAATACCGAGAGCCGCCGCTTCACTGACAATGTTCTTGGCGGTCTCAGCATCCGCCTCGGGGGTCGCCGGTGGCGCAACACCCAGCAATTCATCATCGCTCGCGATGAGGTAGCCGTCTTCATTGAGATTGCCGATGATCAGGTCGGCAGCCTCGCGGACTTCCCGCCGGAGGCTCAACGCTCCCAGTTGCCAAGCCAGATGATCCGTCAGGTTAGAGGGCTTGGAAAGGAAGTTTTCGAACGATGGACGCTCGATGTCTTCCATCTCGCTATGAGTGCGATATCCAGGATCGAGATAATCCTGGAAAAACGAGCCGAAGTCGATTTCCTCGAATGGATCTTTCTTTTCGACTGCCGTGATCGGATTTTCTTCGGTGGTGGCAGCAGCGGCGCGCTCGCGGTCTTCTTCCTTCTTGCCCACTTCGTCGAGCAGAGGAACCGAGTCTTCGAGCTCTTCGAGAACAGGATTCTCGACCATCTCGCTATTGATCATGTCCTTGAGCTCAAGCTTGTTGAGCGCGAGCACGGACACCATCTGCACCAGGCCCGGGGTAAGGATCTGGCGCTGCGAGAGTTTGACGCTCAGTTTGTGCTGGAGTAAAACCATGTTTGCTTCTTCACACCAACGAAAAACTCTCTCCCAAGTACACTCTTCTTACTTCTGGATCGCTGGCCAACTGGCCCGGCTCCCCGTGACGGAAGATACGGCCGTCATCAATGATGTAGGCGCGATCGGTGACTGAGAGCGTTTCGCGCACGTTGTGATCCGTGATCAGGACTCCGATGCCGCTGGCCCGCAGGCTGCTGATGATCTTCTGCAGGTCGAGTACGGCGATGGGGTCGATCCCCGAAAACGGTTCGTCCAGCAAAATGAACGTGGGATTGATGCAAAGACAGCGGGCAATTTCCACGCGCCGCCGCTCGCCACCGGACAAAGCGTATCCGCGATTCTGGCGGATGTGCTCCAGTCCCAGTTCGTCAATGAACTTTTCCATCTTCTCGCGGCGCTCATGCCAGGAGATCGGCTGCGCCTCCAAAACCGCGAGGATGTTCTCTTCGACCGTTAGTTTGCGAAAAACCGAAGCTTCTTGCGGGAGATAGCTGATGCCATACTGACGCGCCCGAAGGTACATGGGAACGTCGGTGATGTCCTGACCGTCATACAGCACGCGGCCAGTGTCAGGGGGGATAAGACCAACAATCGCGTAAAACGTGGTAGTCTTGCCAGCGCCGTTAGGTCCAAGTAAACCAACAACTTCGCCCTGTTGGACCTGCAGGCTAACCCCATTTACAACGCGGCGGCCACGGTACGTCTTCCCGATTTCTTCGGTGGCCAAGGTACGCATTTAACTTGCCATTACCGGGCAACCCGCGTTTGTGTTACCACAGGAGTACTTGCTTCGCCTTCTACGAGCACCCTATCATCGCGTCTAAAGAAAGTCAACGAAACCCCCGTAATCTTGCCTTGTTCGGCATCAAAAATGCTAGGCGGTCCGCCGGTCAGAACAAACTTGTCGTCCGCGACTGTGTAAAGCATCTTTTGCCCAGCGGCGTGACGATTCGGCTGTCGAATCAGCACGTTGCCGTCGGCAACCATATGGTCGAGCTGGCCGGGGGTCCCCATCGCCCGGATGGATGCCGTTTCGCTCCTGGGGAGCAAGTAGGCGTCTGCCGTCGTTGCTGAGGCAGTGAACTCCTTTGCTTTGGCTTCAACTCCTCCTTCATAGTGCACGCGCCGTTCTGCGTCGGCGTATGTGATCTTGGCCGAAGTAATGGCAATGGGGCTCAGACCGTTCGGCGCCGACGCGTTCTTTTCGGACTGGGGTTTGCCAGAATCCGGCTTATCTTGCTTTTCCGGCTGCACGAGGATGGTCTGCACTGGCTGGGTCTGGGTGCCAGTTGCCGTCACATAACGGCGGTCGCGATCAAACTGGATTGAAGGTGCCTCAATCACATTCGCGTCTTGCCACAGGCGGGCATTTCCCTTGTAGAGAGCCACCGCTGGCGAGTTGTGCGCCGTCATGCTTTGGGCCGTCACATGAATCGGTGAAGACGAAGCCAGCAGAGCGCCATTCGGATCTTCCTTCACATCGTTGTACGTGCTCTTTACGTCCCCGTCGGCCAAAGCGTCTCCGTTGGCACGATTGATGCGGATCGTGTTCGCAGTAGTGGACATTCCCCCGTTCGCCACGCGAGGGCTTCCCGACAGGGTCAGCATCTGGTTGCCCGGCGTGTAGTGTGCTGAATCTGCCCATGCTTGCATCCTCTTATCGGAGCCGAGACTGTCCACATAAGCCACATGACCGGTCTGAATGATGGAATCGATCCCGCCCTGCGGGAGGAACATCGCGTCGACGGAGTCGCTGGCGCTGATGCGATCAGGCTGTTCTTTCGTGGAGTTGACGATGCGCGCATCAGGCGCGCCGTGGATATGTGCGAGATGGTTGCGTCCATCGGAACGCGTGAAGTCGGCGACAAACTGGCCCGCCGTGACCACGGTGCGCTGCGCTGAGGATGTTGGCGTGGATGCCTGATTGATCGTGATCTGCGCCGCACCCAACGTTGTCGCCTGCTGCAGAATGCGGCCTTTGGTGACGTTAAAATCGACGGCCGGCGCGGTGAGATCGAAGTCCTGCTGGCTGGCGCCGGGCGCTTTTTGCGGCGCGGCAATCGTGTCGGACTGCTTTTGAATCAGGTGGACGCCCTCGAGAGCGTGAACCTTCTTGAGCTCGTTCCGGCCTGCAAAATCAAGCAGGGCGCGACCAGCATCTGCCTGCATGGGGTGCAACCCGGTCTGCTCGAAATGAACGGCTCCGCTCAGGTTTGCAGTGCGAAGCAAGTCTTCGCCGGGCGCAAAGAGGAATTCGGCGCGGTCACATCGGCTGCGCGTTTCACCGGCGTCTTGGCGGCCATCGACATTTTTCGCGGCGGAGCCAGTATGGGCGCTCGCCAGGCTACCGGAGGCGTTGGCGTTCTTCTCCACCGTCCGGCCCTCGGCGTGTACATCACCGGTAGCAACTACTCGTTCCACGTGATTGTCGGGGCCCAGATAAAAGACGGCCTGATCGGATTCGACAGTTCCAGATTCGCGATCGAGATGAGGCTCATCGAGCACAATTTGCCGCGGATCATTGGTGATGATGCCATGCTTGGCCGCGATGACCGCGGCACCGGGACGACTCAATTCGAGATGAATCTGTGAAGCCAGGATGAGTTCGTTGGTCTTCCCCACATATTTGATTCCTACCGCCGAGCCCGAAGCTTGCGGAGACCGGAACTCGACCCGGGCATCGGTCCACGCGTTGCCGGTGTTCTTGTTAAAGACAAGGTCGCGCGTCTTGAGGTGGATGGGATTCTTCAACTCTTTGGGCGTGGATTGGTCAGGACTCGACAGTCCCGCGGGATTCGCGACCAGATCGATCTGAACATCTCCCATGGCGGTTACGTCGCCGGTCTTCTGGTTGTAGGCAAAGTCGTCGCCCGAGATCTGGTCGTAGCGGGAAGAGTCGCGGCCGTACACCACAATGTTGACGTTGTGCAGTTCGGCATTAGCGTTGAGCTTGAATTCCTTGACATCGCTGGCCTCCACAGTGAAAAGCGTCCGCTTGCCGTCAGACTTGGAGAACTGGAACCCATGGGCGGTCTGCTTGATGTCGTAACCGATCTTGTTCGGAATGCTCTTTAGAACGTTGATGGCCCGGGAGCGCGCATAAAAGTACATGCCCGCGACCAGCAGCGTGAGCAGCACAGCCGTCGCAGCCAGCAGGCGGCGCAAACGATAGACCGGGAGCGTCATCTGGGTTCAGTGTAGAACAGTTCTCAACTCTCGGTTCCCCGTTCTCAGTTGGATGGTACCTTCCGCCTCATCTACACTTTGGATGCAATGAACACACCGTTTAGTGCACCCCTGCTGGAGTTTTGCAACATTCAGGTGATGCGCGGGCAAAAGATCGCTCTGGACGACTTTAGTCTTCAAATTGGCGCAAACGAACATGTCGCGATTCTGGGGCCGAACGGCTGCGGGAAGTCCACTCTGATCAAGACCATCACCCGCGAATGTTATCCGGTGGCGCGGCCTGAATCTTCCATGTCGATCATGGGTGAGGATTCCTGGGATGTATTCACGCTGCGATCGCAACTCGGCATCGTCTCGAATGATCTGATGGCGTGGTGCACCGGAGACGCCTGCGGCCGGGATGTGGTGCTATCTGGCTTCTTCAGCAGTACGGCGATTTATCCGAATCACGCAGTCGATCCCGGGCACCGGGAACTGGCCGACGCCGCGCTGACCGAGTTGAAGATCGCGCATTTGGCCGACCGCCCGGTCGCCGAAATGTCATCGGGCGAGGCGAGGCGGGTGTTGATTGCGCGTGCCCTCGTCCACAAGCCGAGGGCTTTGCTGTTCGACGAACCATGCAACTCACTCGATCTGGGTGCGCAGCAGAAAGTGCGGCACACGATGAGCGATCTGGCTCGGTCCGGAACCGCAATTATTCTGGTCACGCATGAACTGGCAGACATCGTGCCGGAGATTCAGCGAGTGGTTCTGATGAGTCGGGGGCGAGTGGTTGCCGATGGATCGAAGGAAGAAATCTTAGGGGTTGAGCGATTGACGGAACTGTTCGGAGTCACCGTGGAATTGGCGCGGCGGAATGGTCATTACCATTTGTGGTAGACGGCAGACGAAGGTCCCGCAAGGTGAGCTCCAGACCTCCGTATTCGGGATGGTCGTTGTGTCCGATGCAGAAAGCGATGTCGACGGAATCACCCGCCAGAAGTGGAGCTTGCTGAATCCGCTCTGCCATGTTCCAACCCAAAGCGTCGAAAGTGATCTTCGAGCGGAAATCGCTTCTCTCACCAGCTCTCGGTTCCTGGCTCTCAGTTCTCAGTGAGACCTCCTGACCTTCGGCCACTGCCGCCGCTCGGTCACTACGACGGATCGCTGCTCCGTCTGGATGACACCGCGGCGTTGCCAGAATCGCCGCGGCGGAGAGTTTCGCCTCCTCTACTGCGAAACTCGCCTGCCCCGCTCTCAACTTCAGCTTGACGTGCTTTTCTTTGAGGATCCGAGGCGGCGCGACGAGTTGCACTCCGCGGGCCGCGAAGGCCGGCTCGGGGTTGCCCATCCCATATGGCTCTAATAGCTCCAGAGCCTGAAAAAGCTCTGGAGTCACGTCGGCGAGGCTCAATTCCCCGTCGAATTCCAGCACGGGATCGAAATCAGCGGGCTTGAGTTTGGTGCGAGCAAATTGATCGAGCCGGGTACGTAATTCCGGCACATTGGCGGCCGGCATGGCAAAGCCGCAGGCGTGGGAGTGACCGCCGTACCGCGAGAACAGGCTTCCACAGGATTCGATCGCTTCGAGCAGGTGAAAGGACCGGATCGACCGACCGGAACCAAAGGCTTCGTCGCCTTCACGGGAGATCACAACCGTGGGACGGTTGTAGCGCTCGACGATACGGGTAGCCGTAATGCCGATGACACCGCGATGCCATCCGTCGCCATCGACAACAATGCAGTAGGCATCGCACAGCGCGGACTCGGCCGCGAAGCGCTCCTCCACCGAGCGTAAGATCCGCCGCTCTTCTTCCTGACGATCGGTATTAAGTTGATCGAGTTTAGCCGCCAGTTCCCGAGCCCGGACAGGATCTTTCACGCTAAAAAGCTCGATGACGTCGCGGGCGATGTCCATGCGTCCGGCGGCGTTAATCCGAGGAGCGATGCGGAATCCGACTTCCCCCGAGGTCGGCGGACGGTTCGCTGAAATCTGCGCAGTCTCGAGTAGAGCCTTCAATCCGGGATTGACCGCTTTCCGCAAGGCATCGAGCCCCAATGAAGCGAAGACGCGGTTCTCTCCCGTCAGCGGAACTGCATCGGCGATGGTCGCGATGGCCACGACTTTCATGAACGACAGCAGCAGCCTGTTCTGGTCTTTTGCGTCGAGCCGGCGCTGCATAAGTCCTTGCGCGACTTTGAACGCCACGCCCGCACCGCACAGCTGCTTGTACGGATAGCAACATCCGCTCTGGTTGGGATTCACTACGGCCAATGCCTTCGGAACACCATCGTGGCCCGGCAGGTGGTGATCCGTAACAATCAAATCCACGCCAAGGCGTTGTGCGGTTTCGGCCGGGCCAAAGGCACGGATACCCATATCGACGCTAATGATCAGGCGAACGCCGGCGGCTGCGGCACGTTCGATCACGTCGTCCCGCATGTCGTAACCTTCGCGGATGCGGTGCGGCACGTGGAAGTCAGCTGCACCCCCGCAGAGTTCGATTGCGGTCTTGAGAATGATGACCGCCATCGTGCCGTCGACGTCGTAATCGCCGTAGATGAGGATCGGCTCTTTGCGCTCGATGGCGGCGTCGAGCCGATCGACCGCAGCGCGCAGACCGGTCATCTCCTCGGGAGAATGCAGATGAGATAACGAAGGAGTGAGAAAACGCTGCGCCGACTCCGCGCTGGTGATGCCGCGGCGCACCAGCAGCGGAGCAAGAATACGCGCGTTGCCAGCGCTGGCGGAGCCGCGGAACGCTGGATCCGAGCGCAAAGTCTCGACCAGGGACTCAACTAGGACTAGGTCGGATGGCTTTTGAATCCACTGCATGGGTGATGCAGCAGTGTACTCCAGTCAGGGATTGTCCAGAGATGTTGGAATGTGCCAGACGATCTTCACTTGACGGGACGAATGTGTCCACCCCGACAGGGTCGCTGCTAGTTTTCTTCGTCCTGGTCGGGCTCGTCCAGGGTCAGGCCCCCGAATTCATCGGAGACCTCGAGCAGGTGCTGGTAGCGTTCGTACCAGTCGGTGCTCACCTCGCACAGGAACATCGATCCCTGATACGCCCAGCCCAGTTGGAGATATCCAATCTTGCCAACATGAGCCCGCAGCCAGCGGGCGTCTTCCACGTCGTCACCATCGGTGAATTCGGAGTTTGTCAGTCGCTCGACCATCTCGTCGAGTTCCGTGCGCTCGAGAGTCCATGAGTGCATGGTCAGAAAGGGAGCTCCCGCCGCCTTCGCCAGTTCTACGAAGTCCTTCCAGCCGTCGGGATTGTCTCCCATTTCCCACATCACGCACTGAACCTCTTCATAGTCGACATAGCCGTGGAAGCGGCGCATGCCGTGGCCTTCGATGAAGGCAATCATGTCGTCTTTTACCGTGGTGAGATCGTCAGGAATAGGAGACATAGAATGCGAAGTCGCAAACTTTTATTGTATTCCGTTCGGCCTTCGGCTGCCAGCGAGAACCAGTCATCGGCGGGGTGTAGGAGCCGTCATCAGACCCACAAACATGCGGTAGAACTTCTCGGGGTCGAGATCGAATTGAATTTCCACTTTTCGAACGCCCGCCGGCGGGCTTTGATCCTGCGCCCAAGTCAGCGTGTTGCCATAGGTTGCTCCGTGATCCAGGTCCACGGACATGAAACGGGTCTCGCTCCTCGTGATAATGCTCGGATCAATCCAAGCCGCCGCGGCCAGTTCGTCCCACATAATGTCTGCGCCCGGGCTTAACATGGCGAATTTTGCGATGTAACCGGCCGCCGGAGTACCTGCGGCCTCGATTTCTTTCACCAGCGCCGCCGTCATGTGCGTCTTGACCGAGATATCGGTGGGCGTACAGACGATGCTCTTCCATCGAGCGCGTAATACGATCGCGGCCGCCTCGGGATCGAACCAGAAGTTGAATTCGTGGCGCGGATTGTTCAGGAACTCGGGATTGTCGCTCTTGGGACTTAGGCTTCCACCCATGAAGACCAGTTCCCGCGCGAGTTCCGGAAATTGCGGATCGATGGAAACTGCCAGCGCAAGATTAGTCATCGGCCCGCCTTCGTAGATGGTCACTTCGTTTGGATATTTGCGCACCATACGAATCATGAAATGCGCTGCATCTTCACTGGCAGGCTTTGTCGTAGGTTGGCCCTCGGGCAATAGCGGAATCACCGAAGCTTCATGCCACCAGCGATCGTCCCAGGCGCCGGCATAAGCGACTTTGCCATAGCGCTGCTGCCACATTTGCGCTTCTGTGCGAGTGCGGACGAGCGGGAACTCGGCCCCGGGCACAACGGGAATATCGGTGCGCCCGATGAGTTCAAGCAGCCTTAAAGTATGCGCAACTTCTTCGTCGCGCCATTGATCTCCGCTAACCACGGTGATGCCGAGCACCTCGACTTGTGGAGACTGGATCATCGTCAACAGCGTCTGCAGGTTGCTGCCGCCAGGCCCGGAACAGTCTTCGTTGATGATGACCTTGCGGCGGGGCTGAGCGAGAGCGGTGCAAGAAAGGACCAGAAATAAGCAAGCAACAAATCTGTTTGGGCAGAATTGCATCAGGACTCCACAAAATGTTCCGGTATCTATAAAAACTTTGGGCAGGCCGGCATCACCGACCTGCCCGAAGACTACTCAAATATATTCAGCCAGTCGTCGCTAGAATTTCAGCTTCAACGCGAATTGAATCAAGCGAGCGTTGTTCACGGTATTGTTGATAACTCCGAAAGTAGACGTGGCATTGATGTCTTGCTCTCCGCTGCCTCCCGCGCCTCCCATATAGAACTCCGGATGGTTGAACAGGTTAAAGAACTCGGCACGGAATTGCAGGCTCGTGCCTTCCCGGAACGATAGCGGGATGTCCTTGATAATCGAGAAGTCCGTGTTCACAAAGCGTGGACCGTAAACAGGCGCCCGGGCAGCTGTCCCGAGTTCCCCGGCCGGAGCTTGCGCGAAGGCGCACGGATTGAACCAGTGCTGAATCATATGGACTTGCGCAGGAGCCACACACCCAGGATTACCCGCCACCTGCCCTGCCTTATTCGGATCGCCCACCTGGTTCGGACGCTGAAACGTATTTCCGTTATACGAGAAGAACACTCCCGACCCGTCTCCGCTGTCCACGAGGAAAAGCGGGAACCCGGACGTGGCCCTTTGGATGACATCCACTTGCCAGTTGCCGAGAACAGCGTTTGTCGCGCCACTCCAGTTGCTTCCGAAGTGCTTGCCTTTGCCGAACGGCAGATCGTACAGGATGCTAGCTGTGAAACTGTCATTCAGATTCAACTGTGACAGTCCCCAATCGAGTTTCTTGTATCCCGGTAATGGATAGTACAACGCACCCGGGTTTGTTCCCAGACCATCAGGCATACCGGAGTCAAAAGTGCGCGACCACGTGTAACCGAGGAGCGCATACAGGCCATGCCGGGTGCTTTTCGTTTCGCCTTTGATCAAGAGTGAGTCATAGCGGGCCGTGCCCACGCTGTTGTTAGCCGCTACCTGCTGGAAGCCCCCACCGTTGGGCTGATTGACAGCGTAGGGAAAGATTCCAAAACCGCAGCCGACTGTGTAACCGGCGACCGGACTGCTGCCGTCCGGACAAGCGTTGGGGTCGTTGAGGTTCTCGTTCGACTGTCCTACGAGAATATGCGTGCTGCGCGTGCCCGCATAGCCTGCCGTCAGCACAACGTTTCCGGGCAACTGCCGCTCGACGTTCAGATTGAACTGCTGGACCATGCCTTGCCGGAAATTGCGATTCATGGACTGAATGGTTCCCGTGTAATCGGCGGGATTAACAGGTCCGGACAAAACCGCTCCGCCTTTGACGGGTGTGCTTGAAGGAGTACCCGCAGGAACCAGGAAGCCTCCTGACAGCGTGCTCCCGAACGCAAAACAGAAGTCGCTGGGGCAGGGATCCACCTCGGCATAGTAGGGAGGGTTCTGCCACAAGCCTTGCCCGCCCTGGTTCCATGATGAATCGTGGAGAATTCCGTACCCGGCGCGGATTACTGTCTTATCGCTTCCCAGGACTCTCCAACTTAATCCAATACGCGGCTCAATCGCGGTCTTGTCGAACTGAATGCCGGCGCGTCCATCGGTTGGCACACAGATGGCGCAACTCCCCAACGTAGGACTGCCCTTGGGCACATACCACTTCAGTGTTTGGATATCATAGTCGGCTTGGCGGTTTTCCACTTCGGTTGTGGGCGTTGCTAGAGCCCACGCTACACCTAGGTTGAGTGTGAGGCTATTCGTCACCCTCCAGTCGTCTTGCACGAAAGGACGAAACAGCTTCCACCGACGCCCGGTCGTTCCGCCCAAGAAAGTCTGATCGTGTGCCGCGAAAACTCCGGTACTGCCGAGCAGCACGTCAGCAGCGTCATCCCCCGTCAGCGCCGCATTCTCGACGACAAACCCATCCTGAAACGCGTTGTTTCTCACGTTCATCTGGCTCGCGCGGAACGTAGCACCGAATCGGATGTTATGTTTCCCGCGAATGAGATCAAGAGTGTCAGAAACCGAGTAGACGTTGGTTCCACCCTGATACGGTGCAAATCCGCGGTCGCCAATCGAAAAATAGTTCGACATCAGGAACGAGGTCATACCGCAACCGATACAGTCCTTGTTCGACTGATTGAGGCTCGTGGGATACCCCGTGACCGGGGCGCACTTCGATCCGAGATCTGCACCGGGAATCCCGATGTTTGCGGCTAAGCAACTGCCGGTCCCGAAAGACAGGATGTGATTGAAGATGCGATTGTAGCCGACCGTGGCCTGGTTAATCATGTTCGCGGAAAACACGTGTGTTTCCGAAATGGCTACATTGCGGCCGTGGTTATCGATGTATTGGTTACTTCCGAAGGCGTTTTGTTCCGTCCATGTGGGCGATCCGCCAGGCACAAAATTCGTTGCCTGGTCGTAGCTGAACCGGGCAAATATCGAATCTTTGCTGGAGATATTGTGATCCATTCGAATGTCGGCCGTGCCTTCATTCAATTTCCGCACGGGTTCATTGATGTAGTTATAGCCAGCGGCTCCAATCGCGTTGGGCGTGGGGTAAAGCTGAAGAACTTTCGCGCCCACGGGATTGACCACAGCTCCGGGGATAATATTGCAGTTGACTCCGGCTGCCTGAGCTCCAGTGGCATCGACCGGCTCCGGCGTTGACGTGCCCGGCTGGCATTGGAATGGCGTTCCCGAGAACGGATTGTTTAATTGCTTGTTCGTTGCGGCGCCAGTGAAATCGTAATTGCCGTTCGCGTCGGGCGTGGTCATCCCGGTCGTCGGAACAAAACCAGTGAACGGGACTCCGCGGCGCTGCATCTTGGCCTGATAGTCCACGAAGAAGAACGTTTTGTCCTTCTTGATCGGGCCGCCGAAAGAACCACCAAACTGGTTCAGGTTGAACTTCTCTACTGAAGTTGCGAAGTAGCTGCGGGCATCGAGCTTGGTATTGCGGAAGAATTCAAACACCGAACCGTGAAATTGATTCGATCCGGATTTGGTGGTCACCAAAACCGTTGGTCCGGCGCGCTCGCCATACTCCGCGGAGTAGTTGTATGTCAGGACCTTAAATTCCTGGATGTCGTCGATATCTGAGAAAATTGCGATTCCGCCTTCATCCAGCTGGTTGTTGTCGTTGCCGTCAAGCAGCCAGTCCGTACTTTGTTCGCGGGATCCACCCACCGAAAGGGAAAATGCCCCTCGGGTCGCGGCTTCACTACTGGCCGCGCTGGTAAAGAAGCTGTTCGGATTGGTCGACTGCGTGGTACCCGGCGTAAGCGTCGCTAGCTGCACGAAGTTGCGGCCATTGAGCGGAAGTTCGGACACCTCTTCTGAGGTGATGACCTGTCCGAGCGAGGCATTTGCCGTTTCGACCGCCACCTCAGTCGCGTTTACTTCGACGCTCGTATTCACAGATGCCGGCTTAAGGGTGAAATTCAGTTCGCGCTGTTCATCCACTTGCAATCGCACATCTCTCTGCTCCACCGGGCCGAAGCCAGCTGCCTCGACGTGAATCGTATAAAGCGAAACCGGCAGCAGGGGAATCAAGTAATGACCAGAGTCATCCGTCTTGGCCTCGCGTGTGAGGCCGGTCGCTTGTGAGGTTATCTTGACAGTCCCTCCCGAGATCACGGCGTTGGCATTATCGGTAACGGTACCGGAGAAGCTGCCAGTCGCCTGGCCATAAAGCAACTGTGTACACAGGGTTAGAAGTGCGAAACAGAATGCGGCGAGGTTCAGCTTCTTGCTCGACATTTCGATTCACCTTTTCAGCGGCCGCCCCAAAACAAAAAGACCGATCCCTTCCCACACCGTTGGGAGGTCGGTTAGACGTGAGTCAGGTGGTCTATGGACCGCAGAATGGGCTTATAAATTGCCACTTGCAGGTAAGTCAAGAAGTTTCGGGCAGACAAGAACGCCTCACGTCGTCGCGCTGTGGAAAACTCAGTCCCATCAGGAGCGACTGGACCACTCAGCATCAAAGCGCGCACGATCGTAAAACGATTTTTGAGTTCCTATTCCCGTTGTCGAGAGTCCCGCGTAGAGGTTGGCGCGGCGAACTGCCTCTCTTTCGGGAATTCCCTCTCCGAGGAAAACGGCGAAGCTCCCGATGAATGCGTCGCCTGCCCCGGTGCTGTCGACACTCTTCACTTGATATGGAGCGACGTGTTCGCTTCCCTCTTTGCTGGAGAGGAGCGATCCGTTCGCTCCCAGGGTGATGATCACCCGCCGGATTCCTCCTCCGACAAGTTTCTCCGCACAGCTCTTTGCATCATCAACGGTTTTTACCCGCGCTCCGGAAATGGTTTCGGCTTCGCTCTCATTGGGAACGAGGTAGTCGAGGTCTTTGAGAGCAGCGATATCGATCAACTGCGCTGGAGCGGGGTTTACGATGCAGCGAATTCCATGTTTACGGGCAAACGCGACCGTGTAGTAGACAGTTTCAATCGGAATTTCGAACTGCAGCACGATGCAATCGGCGGACTTCAAAACATTGGCAGCTTCGTCGACGTCCGCGGGCTTCAGCGCATCGTTTGCTCCCTTCACGACCAGGATCCGGTTTTGCCCGCTGGGCTCGACGAAGATCGGAGCGACCCCGCTCGACAATCCTTCGACCTGTTTTACATGAGTCGGATCGATTCCCTGCTTGCGGAAATTCTCGATCGTCGCCGGGCCGAATAGATCGCTCCCGACTCGCGCGACCATAAAAACTTCTGCGCCACATAGTCGCGCTGCCACAGCCTGATTCGCGCCCTTGCCACCGAACCCGAGATCGAATTTCTGACCGAAGATGGTCTCACCTGGTTTGGGAAACTGGTTCGAAAAAGTTGTGAGATCAATGTTCGCGCTGCCAACAACCGCGATCCGAGTGCGCTTTGCCATTTCCTGCCAGTCCTGTGCTGAATCTTGAAGAAGGCCGAGTCTATGCAGCGCACCATCGTCATGTCAATGGCGTCCGTGCACGAGAAGTCCTGGTAGAACGCGAAAACCTCCACGCTCTTTCTGCTATAGTTCTGGTCCTGATTCGGAGGGTTCCATGCCCCGCAACGTCCGCTGCGCCCTGATTCAAGCCAGCAACGCCATCAGCACCGAGCGTCCGCTCGCGCAGATCCGGAAGGCCATGATCGACAAGCACAAGAAATTAATCGAACAGGCCGCGCAGAAGAAAACGCAGATCCTTTGCCTGCAAGAGCTTTTCTACGGGCCGTATTTTTGCGCGGAGCAGAATGCGCGCTGGTACGAATTGACCGAGCGTGTGCCAGGCGGCCCGACCACTCAATTGATGCAGAAAATTGCAGCGAAGCACAAGATGGTCATCGTTGTTCCCGTATACGAAGAGCACATGCCCGGCGTTTACTTCAACACCGCAGCGGTCATCGATGCGGACGGCCGCTA
>Ga0207008_10034_pt1 | contig 42043 bp, 42 predicted proteins | sample Alteio_BWMinCont_83_FD_153489 | JGI IMG/M metagenome (GOLD analysis project Ga0207008, IMG submission 153489) | Enriched cells from forest soil in Barre Woods Harvard Forest LTER site, Petersham, Massachusetts, United States -... | ecosystem: Environmental > Terrestrial > Soil > Temperate forest >... | reverse complement strand
TACTTAATCTTTTCTATGTTCAATATCTTCGAAGCCACTTAATTTTACCGGTGGTCGATTTGGAAATTTTGCCGTTAAATTTAATTCGCCGCCCATTGCTTTAATATAGGAAACAAGCGTTGAAAGTAAAAGATCGGAGCGCCTTTCTAAACGGGAGACTGCTTCCTGATTCATATGCAATTTAGAACTAATATCCGCCTGGGTTAACTCAAGCGCTTTTCTTAAATCACGCAAGGTCATTTCTTGATCTATCAATTCTTTTGCACGTTTGGTAATTTTTTTCTGACGTGCTGCAGGCAGTTTCTTTAATCGAGTTTTCAATGTAGTAGTCATAATAGGTTACCCCTTTTTTAACTCACTTAAATAGAGAGAGAAACGTTCATCTGCTTTCCTGATTAATTCCTTGTAAAACCGTGTTTCGCTCACCCCTGATTTATTTCCGGCAACTAACAAAATGGCTTGTCTCTTTGGGTCATAAGCAAAAGCGACTCTCCATACTCCATTATCAGCTTTGAAGCGCAGTTCTTTCATGTTCGAATGTTTTGATCCTTTTAATGTATCTACCCATGGCCGGCCAAGCTGAGGGCCGAATTTTTCTAAAAGTAGCGCGTGGGACAACAACTCATCCTGAACTTCGGCATTCAGCTGATCAAATTCTTCATCAAATTTAGTATAAGATTTAACGGTCCATTTCATATTAATAGTATGACATAAAAATCATATGATTTCAAGATCATATTATATCGAATGTAAATTAATGTGCTGTGACAGCATAATATTTATTTTTTATTCATTGCGGGAAGAACCCTGCATTAGAGACGGAATTTTTTTGTCCAAAGTACAGTAAAAAATCAATACTTACTTTTGTCTTACCATCCTTAGTTCAGCTTGAAATGCTGGATGTCGAGGAAATTTATTTTTAATTTTGTTGAAAAACCTTGATGCTTCTAGAGGATCAACTAATTCTAATACTTCAGTACATGCTGCGGTTAAGAGCGCAGCTCGTTCATAAGCATTACGGTACAAATTACTAACTATTCCTGTTACTCGCTTTTCCGCAATTTCTAAACACCAATTTAGTATTTCTTTATCAAAAGATTGCGGAACCAGAGATATATTTTGGTAAATAAGTTCTAACCTTTTCATATCCTCACTATTCTTGTCGTCATCCCATATTGAATCTTGACTGTTATGTGCGCTACAGTCTACATTTCAAAAAAATCAGGAGAGGCAATGAGCAGGACAGGGATAACCTTTGAAGAAGTCAAAAAAGCGATAGCTGAACTGCAAGGAAGACAGAAAAACCCTACTGTGGATAGCATCAGGGAAATTCTTGGCACAGGAAGCAAGAGCACCATTGCCCGCTTTCTGCGTGAATGGAGGGCTCAGCATGGTTTAGGCAGTGATAGCGATAGCCGGTTACCCTCTGACTTGCTTGGGATCGTCAATGGGTTGTGGGATGTGCTGCAACACAAGGCAGGTACTCAGATAGAGCAATACAGACTCGAATTCGATACCAAAACTGTCCAGATACAGCAGCAGCTTATCCAGGCCAGACAGCTTGAAGCCAGTATGCGACAAACCATTCACACACTGGAAGAGCAGCTCCATCAACAAAATGAGGGAATGCAGCAACTAAAAGCAAAACTAATGACAGAGAGCCAGGAAAAAATAAGGATGACGGAACGCACTGCATCACTTGAGTCACGGTGTCAGGAAAATCATGCTGAAAATCAGCGGTTACACCAGTTACTGAAGCATGTGCAGGAAAATCTGGAGCACTACCAGGCAGCGACTCAGCAATTACGCCAGGAACAATCTCTGGCTATGGAAAAACAGCAAAATGAATATGAACAGCGATTATCAAGCTTAGCAGTTCAGGCCAATACTGCCGCGAACGAAAAATCTGTTGTAAAGGCACAGTATGAGCAACTTGCAAAGGCACATGAGTCACTGATGGCAGAACATAAAACACTAAAGCAAGAGAATACAGAAATACATAGTCAGCATGAAGTTTTGAAAATAATGCATAATAAAATCCGGCATGATCACGATTCGATGAAGGAGAAAAATCAGGCACAGTTCACTGAACTGACCGTACTACAGAATACTGCGATCGAACTAAAATTAAATATTACATTAAGAAATGAGAAGATTGCCTCGCTGGAAGAAGCAATCTCCAGCTCAAATGACAAGATAGAAACCTTGCGGCACGAAAGCCTGTTTACACTACAGGAAAAAGCCAGCCTTGAAGGGCAGCTTAAGCAAATACAGACAATGCTTCCACCCAGAAAGATGCTGGACAGTGTTGCCAGTTAATTTGTAAAACAGGATATCAATAATCAAAACATTATAACCCGGTGTGATAATGGATATATTAATCTACAATGAATTAAATATTTCACGCGTAAAAAAACAGTACGATAAAATCATTGATATGATTCGTCGGGATGATTTCTATTCCTCAGAAGTTAAAAAGCTCTCTGGAACTCCTTATTTCAGGGCTAAATTAGATCATACCAACCGTTTGCTTTTTAAAGTCGTGACATTCAATCAAAAGAAATATGCTTTAATGCTGGAAGTAATACACAATCATGAATATGAAAAATCCCGATTTCTCAACGGTGCTAAGGTTGATGAAGCCAAGCTGGAGCCAATCAAGGAACATGATCTGATTCAACAGGCGGATGACGTTTTTTATATCAATCAGGATAACTCCTGTTTTCACATTTTAGATAAAATCATTTCATTTGATTCCATTCAGGAAGAAGTCTTTGATCTTCAACCCCCATTAATTATTATTGGCTCTGCCGGTAGTGGCAAAACCATGCTGACGCTTGAGAAAATGAAAACCTTCCCGGGTGAAGTATTATATGTCACTGGATCGCCCTATCTGGTACAAAATGCACGTCAGCTGTATTATGCGAATCATTACTCCAATGAATCGCAGGAAATTGAATTTCTTTCTTATCGTGAATTATTAGAAACAATAAGGGTGCCGGAAGGAAAAGAAATTGATTTCCAATGCTTTTCACGCTGGTTAATGAAGATAAACAGGACACGACATTTTCAGGATGCAAATAAACTATATGAGGAATTCAAAGGTGTTATTACCGGAAACACCATGGATAAAGCCTATCTTTCAAGAGAGCAGTATATTAACTTAGGTGTTAAGCAATCGATTTATAGTGGTGATGAACGAAATCAGGTTTATGATCTATTTGAAAAATATGTCGTTTCATTGAAAGAAAATAAACTATACGATACAAACCTAGTTTCTTATGATTATCTTGCGCATACTCAAGCGAAATATGATTTTATTGTGGTAGATGAAATTCAAGATTTTACACCGGTACAACTCTTTCTCATTTTAAAGACACTTAAATTCCAGCAGCAATTTATTTTATGTGGTGATTCCAATCAAATTGTACATCCTAATTTTTTCTCCTGGTCTAAAATAAAAAGCTTATTTTACAACCAATCCACAGATTATTCCGCTGAAATTATCAGAATACTTAATAGAAACTATCGCAATGCACCTAATGTGACAGCAATAGCCAATAAAATACTGAAAACAAAAAATGTACGATTTGGTTCAATTGACAAAGAAAGTCATTATCTGGTTGAAAGTCAAAGCACTACAAAAGGTGAAGCATATTGTTTGTTTGAAAATGAAGTGATACGAAATGAAATAAATAAAAAAACACATAAATCTACTCGATTTGCTGTCATTGTTTTACGAGATGATTTAAAAGAAAAAGCCAGCCGTTATTTTCAAACCCCGCTTATTTTTTCTATCCATGAAGCGAAGGGATTGGAGTATGACAATGTAATACTTTACAACTTCATTTCCAGCGATGAAAAAAGCTTTAGAGATGTGGCCAATGGTGTGAAACAAGATGATCTTGATAGAGAAATAGTTTATGGAAGAGTAAAAGATAAAACTGATCGTTCATTAGAAATATATAAATTTTATATAAATGCTTTATATGTTGCCATTACACGCGCTATTAAGAATGTCTATTTTATTGAAAATATAGAACAGCATCCATTGCTGGATTTACTTAAATTAAATCCTACGACAGAATTTGTTGCTATTGAAAGCCAGGAATCATCTCTGGATGACTGGCAAAAAGAGGCAAAACGATTAGAGATGCAAGGGAAACAAGAACAAGCGGATGCTATACGTAACACCATATTGCATACACAGAAAGTACCATGGCATATCATGACGCCTGAATATTTAATCCAATTACAAGACAAGGCTTTAAATAAAGAGAAAAAAGACAAAGAAGCCAGGCTTTTATTGTTTGAATATGCCATGCATTATCATCAGTCTAAATTTTTTTCCGAACTGACAAGCGTAGGATTTGTGCCCGCATTAAAAGCCAAAAAAGATTATGACTTACTTGAACGTAAATATTTTATAGGTTACTCGTCAAATAATACCACACCAGTGATGCGTCAGGTTGCACTCTATGGCGTTGATTTTCGGAACACTTTTAATCAAACACCACTCATGACAGCATGCAGTTTTGGTAATAATATACTGGCTAAACAACTAATTGAAAAAGGCGCAAATGCATATTTAACCGATAACATAGGTCGTAATGCTTATCAAATCGCATTACAAAAAGCCTTATTAGATAAGCGCTTCGCACAAGAAAAACTAGCATCGCTTTACGAGTGTTTATCGCCTGATAATATCAGCTTGCAGGTTGAGGACAAGCTAATCAAACTCGATGTACACCGTATGGAATTTTTCCTGGTTAATGCCATGATTGCGATTGCGCATCATAAACAACAATTTAATCATCGAAGTTGGGCTTTTAAGACAGATGATTTTCTTGAGCCATTAGCGCATTTCCCAGAAATAATCATGTCAGAACGGTATAAGAGACGAGCTTACCTATCCAGTATTTTGGCTAAGAATGAAATTAACAAGCAGGATATATATAATAAAAAGCTATTTGTACGCGTAAAGCACGGACACTATATTCTGAACCCAGACTTGCTGCTCAAGCTTGGAGATAAGTGGGTGAATATCTACAAGTTACTAGATTTGGAATTAATAAAAGAGGCAGCCGTTTCATCAGGTAAGATGGCAGCGGCATAGCTATAACGTTGATTGAGAATTAGTCATTATCAGCCGGTAACATTTATGGGGGATGTACGCGCAACCCCTAAATTATGGTTAGCTGCCAATCAAAAGCAAGTTGTTGGATTATTACTGCAAAAAATGCCTGATATGAATCGTCGCGAGCAAGCAGCAGGTGAAGAATGGAATTATTGGGAACATCTTAATTTATTAGCGAATACTATCACCGATGCCGAATTACTCACGCTTGCTCCTATTACAATTTTACACCGTTTATTTCATGAAGAAGATATTAGGCTTTTCAAAAAGAAAGAGATTAACTTTGGATGTACATGCACTAAAGATAAAATGCTCCAAGTGTTAGTCACCATGGGTAAAGACGAAGTAGATGATATTTTAAAAAATCATCATGTGGTAGATGTGACTTGTGATTTTTGTAATAACCATTACGCCTTCACAGCTCAAGAAGCCGCAACGGTGTTTTTATAATAATTTATTCATCAACTGATTAGAAATATTCGGCGTTGTTGCATGAAATAGCGATAAAGAGAAGAATCTGATTCGAACAATATCACTTGAATTAGCCTTATACTATGGCAAAGAAAATTCATGGGGTCATAATTACGATTGATCATGATGATTTTTATGTTTCTCGTGGATCTGCCTATTTTGATCTAATCAAACGTATGGGGAGTATATTAGATAATCACTTAGAGGAAATTTTTAAATCTGCCATTTTCATGATAGTAAATAAGCCTAAAGAAAAAGAAATTGAGAATACCAAGGTTTCAATGACTGAATTCCTTCCTATGGTATTTAGCACATTACTTGAAAATGGTGTGATAATATTAGCTCATGATACTAATGTTTCAGATGCTATAAAATTCAGAGCTAAGTTTGGAAATATTTTGCGACTGGGAAGCCGAGATTGTACAGAAGAAATCGCTAGTGCATTTAATCAGGCTACACTCAATTCAATCGCTACAAATTATGAAAGTTGCCTTAAATTTCCAGCATTAACAGAAGAGGATTGGCAGAAGTTAAAACAAATCAAACAAGCAGATTATACTAATGATTATTCAACATTCTCAAATGAATTTCAAACAGTCAAAAACTTAATTGATTTTGTTATATCTGATAAATTAGAGGCTTTTAGTAATATCGAAAGGAATCAAATTATAGATAAATTTAGAGACTATTTAATAGAAAATAATTATCAGCTTAAAAGCACTTGTAAAATTCAAGTTGCATTGTCACCAAGACATACGCTGGAGTGCGAAAATCAATTTTTACAATTAAAAGAAAAAATTGAATGCCAAAATAGTATCAAGGTGACCACACCGCTTAGTCTATCGTATTCAGGAACACTTTATAGTAACAAGCAAAATACAGTAACAACTCAAACACAAGAAGAAAAGCCACGTATAGGATTTGGCTTTACTGGTGCTATTTAACTATTGAAAATTTATTGATTAATTATATTGAAATAGCAGTTCTCGCGCTTCTTACCGGGAACTGCTGTCATCGTCTCTACTTAAAAGGTAAAAAAGATACATCAGAATTATAGGTCATAAGACATGCTAAAATATAATTTTCTTATTCTAATTTTTTTATTTATCACTATCACATTCAAGGAAAGATCGTTGAAATGATTTATGAATATACTCAAGCTATTGAACAGAACCCGAATTTTGCTATAGCCTATTACCGCCGTGGAAACTCCTATGCTATACAAGGGAAAGATGATGAGGCGATTTATGATTACTCCAAGGCCATTGAGTTAGATCCAAACTTTGCTAATGCCTATGACAACCGCGGGTCTGCCTATTCTGTTCAAGGGAAGTTCGCTGAGGCAATTTATGATCTCACCAAAGCTATCCAGCTAAACCCAAATATTCCGGGGACACATTACGACCTAAAAACTATTATTAAATTACGGAAAAAATCTGAGATTTTTGGGCTCATCAAAAAACTCCCTGTCGTAAAACAAATTCTATTACTAAGGCAATGCTTAGATAAGAATACGGTACTAGGAGAAATGTTTTGGGGGCATGAAGATGTATCCGAATACAATATGAAAAGTGATACGTTGAAGGAAATGAAGGATCATTTTTCAGGTTTAGTAGAGAATTCATTTACTATGTATAAATCACCATCAAAGATTTTAGTACTTCCGTTAAAAGCTTTTTCAGTAAATTAAAAAATCCTGACTAATAAAGTGACATCCTTTTATAAAATGCTTGCCTTTAAAATCGATCACAGATTAGACTCTTTCCAGTATTATTGCGTGCTGCAATACCTTACATGCATTTTTTATATCAAGGAAAGTTTACTAAGGAAGTAATTATGTTTAAAAAATTATTAGTCGCAAGTTTAATCGTGGGATCAAGTTGTGGGGTTGCTTTTGCAGAACATTATAAGGTTGATTGTTATAAAGACGAAACGCCACCTTGCTCAACATATGCTGATACAGCAGGACCCTATCTAGGTTTGAGCATAGGTCCACTTGTTAATGTCGCAGGTTCATCCTCCGCTTTTCACGGTTATACAGGTAACCTCAATGTTGGTTATGGTGCATTTGTGAGGTCTGCATTCTATCTAGCAGCAGAAGCTTTTGTAGAAGGCATAGGGCAGTTTAAAAATTATCAATCTGCTAGCGGTGTTAGTCCGAAACAAACTTTTGTTTACGGTATTGATATTATTCCTGGTTACTTGATTACTGATTATCTCTTGGGATATTTACGTGCTGGTGTAGACAGGGGTCATTTTAACGATACTAACGGTGGGAACAGCAATGTGACAGGTTGGAGAATTGGTTTAGGTGGACAAACCAATTTCTATCAACACTGGGATTTACGCGGCGAATATGTTTATAACCAATATAATAGGATTAGCGCAGTTGGTAAGGTGTTATCTAATCAATTTAATCTAGGTGTTATTTATAAATTTAATTAGAAAAAAGTCATAGCGCCCTCGCTTTGCGAGGGCGGATTTATACTATTATCCCGTAAGGACCCAGCTTTTTTAGCCTAAGCTAGCTGAAATACGAGAGTTCACATTGAAATATAAAAAAGCAATTAGTCTTTTAGCAATATTAATGTCAGGTTCTGATTTTGCTACTAATAATACAGTTTCCTCAAATACAATCTCACAAAAACTTTATTTACAAGAGCAGCCTAGATTTTTTCATTTCAGTTACGATGATGTGAAAATGCCGCAGGGTATTCAAAATATGGGGTTATTAGGCATAGATTATTCTGTAAATCTTAGCTCGCAATTTTATGCTGGTATAGGCGGTTACGGCTCCGTTACCGGCGCACAAGGTGGACTTTTTGTACTTGGCGCCAATGCTGGTTTTCATCATGAACTCATTCCGCATTGGTGGGGACACATGGGAGTCTTTGCTGGCGGTGGCGGTGGTAGAGCGTCACTGGTGGGTGGCGGACTCATGGTTCGCCCTAGTATTGGAATAGAGTACAGTTGGAATTGGATTCGTGCAGGGTTGCATTATAGTTACATTGATTTTCCCACAGGAAAAATTAGGAGTAGCCAAGTCGGATTAGATTTAGATATTCCATGGGATTTTTATTATGTTTCTGCGACAAATTTACCTAATAATTCTGTACTGAATTTTAATAATATTTTTCTATCCAATGGTAAATTTTTGGGTTTTCAAAGAAATGATTTTGCCTTGTTACTACAAGCTTATAAACAACAACAGGGGACGAAAAATGTATGGGGTAAGACCCAAGACGGTACTATTGGCCTGATTGGCGCAGAGTTAGATCATTACTTCACAGAGCATGTTTTTTGGTATCTCAAAGCAGTAGGAGCTTTTAAAGGCAATCCAAATGGATATATGGATGTGTTTGGCGGGTTTGGGTATCAGTTACCGTTAAGATCATTGCCTATCGCTCTTGTTCCGCAATTCGGTTTAGGCGCAGGTGGCGGAGGAAATACAGATACCGGAGGTGGAGTATTAATTCAACCACAAATCGGCTTAGAGCTTCCCTTATTTACTAATTTTGCTACACGCCTAAGTGGTGGATATATTTGGTCACCCAAAGGAAACTTGAAGGCTGCTACCCTAACCGGAGAAATTATTTATCATTTAAATGTTGCTACTGCATCTAATACACCACATGAAAACTTATTTTCAAGTTATTATTCTGTAAAAAACTGGCACATACAATTATTCAATCAAACTTATTTGCATCCACAACGCGTATCACTGACGACTAATTCGACCATTCAGCTCATCGCCATCCAACTAGATCAGCTGTTCTCGCCAAATTTCTTTATGAGTTACCAGGCAGCAAGTGCTTATAGCGGAAATCATGCTGGTGGTTATGCCTCTGGAATGATAGGACCAGGTTTGCAAACGCCTGAAAAATATCATCACCATTTACAATTTTTTACCGAATTATTCATAGGTGCTGGCGGAGGAGGAAATTTAGCATTGGGAGGTGGCGCATTAATTGAGCCTATTGTAGGGCTTCGTTATGCTTTTACACCGGCAATTGGTTTACAAACAAGTATAGGTCAGTTAAGGGCATTACATAATAACTTAAATACAACGATTTTTAATTTAGGCTTAACTTTAAAATTTGGCATACTAGAGCCTGTCGCTGAGTCCAATAAAGGTTATTAAATAATGTTTCAAAAAATTCTTGTGGTGTGTGTAGGTAATATTTGTCGTAGTCCCATGGCAGAGACATTATTATGCGAACAATTTTTCAAAAGAAATCAGAAAATCTATGTTAGCTCTGCTGGTATTAACGCTCTTATCAATCATCCAGCTGATCCTATGGCACAAGAACTAATGAGCGCAAGAGGCCTTGATATTTCAAGTCACCGCACACGTCAGCTTACACCGCAGCTTTTACTTGATAATGAACTTATTTTAATTATGGAGACTAGACATCAAGAAGGTATCGAAGGTATTCTACCGAGCGTACGCGGGAAGGTGTATCGACTTGGGAAATGGGGTGATTTTGATATTCCTGATCCTTATCAAAGACCTCGATTCGCATTTGAACAAGCCTTGGCATTGATTGAACAAGGTGTTGATGAATGGCAAAGGAAATTATGGAATTGATGCTAAGAAGAATAGCTGTGTTATGTACCACAGTTGTTTTATGCAGTTGCAACGTTCTGCCAGGGATGCAAAATCTTGATACTTCCAATATGCAGCAGCGTAGCCAACCCCAACAGATTAAATTGAATCCTATCTTAATTCCTATTAATTCCGCTCTGATCCAAGATCAACGCATTTCTATGTACATTTATCATGTTGCGCCAGCCGATGTATTAGAAATTTCTGTTTGGCACCATCCTGAATTTAATATTCAGGGCTTGCAAAGTATTATTGGAACTACAACAGCGAGTACTCAAGGTGCGGCAGGTCAGGCTGGTTACTTAGTTAATGCGCATGGTGATATTTATTTTCCTCTCATTGGATACGTGCATGTTAAGAATAAAACGACTGATGCTATTCGAACAGATATATCAAAATGTCTCAAAAAATATGTTAAAAATCCACAGGTCTATGTGCGTGTAGGCGATTTTCGTAGCCAAAAAGTATATGTATTTGGCGAAGTCATCAAGCCAGGCTTTTTACCTTTAAATGATCAGCCATTGACGATTACCGATGCGCTGACTCAGACGGGTAGTTTTAATCCAAACGCAGCCGATACTCGACATATTTACGTCATTAGAGGGAACTATGTTAGACCCTATGTATTTTGGCTAGATGCAAAAACGCCGGATGCTTTGTTGCTTGCAGAACATTTTAACTTACGGCCCGGAGATATTTTATATGTTTCATCTGCTGGCGCTACGCGATTCAACCGTGTATTGAATCAACTATTACCCACGTTGCAAACAATTTGGTATACCATGTCCATCACAAATTTTACAAGATAGGAATATATGAATAGCGTTATTGAGTCTCATTTGCCCGTAGACATAGAAGGGATTGATTTACGCGAATTACTTCATGATTTGATTGAGCAGAAATGGCTAGTCATTACAATTGTTTTTATTAGCTTGATTTGTGGTTTTATTTATTTGCTGAATAAAACGCCTGTTTATAAGGCAGATGTTTTAATCCAGGTTGATAGCAAGCAAGGCACCGGTGTATTAGGGATGTTGAGTCAACAATTTAATATGTCTTCCTCTGCGGAAGATTCATCCATTCAAATGGCATTAATCCAGTCAAGATTTATTTTAGGTCCAGTCGTTGAATCATTGGGTCTGAATATTACTGGAATGCCGTATCAATTACCCATAATGGGGAAATTTTTTCCAAATAAAGAAGAAATTCATGTGAGTCAGTTAGAGGTTCCGCTAGCTTATTATAATAAAAAATTGCAATTGGTTGTGGATAAGTCGAATCACTTTAATTTATACGATGAAGATCATCATTTCCTTTTACACGGAAATATTAGTGCATTTGTTACAAACAAAAATCATACGTTTGCCTTGCGAGTTGATGATATCCAGGCAAAGCCGGGAACAAAATTTATATTAGTTCGTTATTCTACTCATTCGATAGTTGAGAAAATAGTTCATGGATTGAAAATTATTGATACGGGAAGCTTGGGATCTGGTGCTACGTCAAAAACTGGAGTATTACAAATATCGCTGGTTGATACAAACCCTTACATGCTAGTGAAGATTCTTAATGAGATCGCAAAAATATTACAGGAAAAAAATATAGAAAAAAAATCGCTTGAAGCTGCCAAAGCCTTAGAATTTCTTAAACAGCAAGTGCCTTTAATTAGAAATGACTTAGAACGAGCGGATGCAAAGCTAAATATTTATCGAGCAAAAACCGGCAAAATTGATATCAAAATACAAACACAGGATTTATTGCGCCAGTTAGCTGGACTGGATAAACAAATCCAGGAGTTGCATATAAATAAAGTAGATATGTATCAGCAATATACAATGGATCATCCTTATATGATTGCTGTGAATAATAAAATAGCTGCTCTTCAAAAGAACCGTAATAAGGTGCAAAAAGAATTGGCTGTTCTTCCTGCTTCAGATCAAATTGCAATTAACTTGATGCGTGAAGTAGCAGTGAAAAGTGATTTATATTTAAGGCTATTGCATAAAATTCAAGAGCTGCAAGTTGCAAAAGCAAGTACCGTGAGTGATGTTCGGATTCTTTCTTTAGCTACATTTCCGGATACACCCCTCTCAACAAACAGCAAAGCAGTTCTTGCAGGCTGTTTACTTGTTGGATTCATGCTAGCAACCCTGATTGTTTCCGCGAAGAAAAGATTTTTTAACACAATTGAAGATCCTCTTTGGATTGAAAAGCATTTAAATGTAGTTAATCTGTCTATCATACCATTCAGCAAGCAGCAAAAACGAAAGCTTGCAGCATCGAAAAACGATCCAAGGAATAAATATCTACAACTTTTAGCAGCGGAAAGTCCATACGATTTATCTATTGAAGCGCTCCGTAGCTTGCGTACAAGTTTGCAAATTATTCTTTTGAGTGCGACGAATAATATTGTTTCAATTATGGGTTCGAGCCCACGAATTGGGAAATCATTTATTGCTGCTAACTTTGCATATCTTTTAGCTCAGGCAGGTAAACGCGTATTATTGATCGATGGCGACATTCGACGCGGTAATTTGCAAGATTATTTTCAAGTGTCTCGTGTTCCTGGATTAACCGATGTAATTAATGGTTCTGTGACATTTGAACAAGCATTTAGAAAAGTAAAGCACGAAAATATTACTTTTCTATCGACAGGCACTATCCCTGAATATCCTTCTGAATTATTAACAAATTCAAAACTCAAAGAGATAATAGAAATTATTTCATCGCAATTTGATCTTATCATTATTGACACAGCACCTATTCTAGCTGTGACAGATAGCGTTCTAATTGGTGCACTATCAGGCACCAATTTGTTAGTTGTTGGTTCTAGTAAACATCAAGCTAAGGAATTAGAAATTGCTATGAAACGCATTACAAATGCCGGAGTGAAAATACAAGGGTCTATCTTTAATCACTTAAAAGAAGAGACAAAAATCAAAGGTAGTGCGGGCTATAATTATCATTATGCGTATGAAAGGACAAATTAATATTTTAAGGGTGATTGAATGGATATATATAACAAAGGATGGTATTTAGTTTGTACTAAAGCGCGCCATGAAGCGATTGCTTCATTAAACTTACAACGTCAAGGGTTTCATACATATTTTCCTTTACTACGACTGCATAAACGTCGACGTTATCTTTATCAGGTTGTCACTGAACCCTTATTTCCCCATTATATTTTTATCCATTTAAATGTAGAGATAAATGATTGGAGTAAAATACGTTCTACACGTGGCTGTGTGTCTTTAGTGCGTTTTGGTTCTTTTCCTGCACGTGTGCCAGATGCCTTAGTTGAGCAGCTAAAGAGAGAAGAAACCTTACGTTTTTCGGAAGGGCATCAAGTAGCAAATTTACCTTATTTTAAGCCAGGTGATCACGTTCGAGTCGTAGACGGCATTTTAGCTGATTATGAAGGTATCGTGGAAATGAGAAATAGTTGTGATCGCATTACATTGTTACTAGCTATCACTGAAAATCATACCCGCTGTGTTAATTTGTCTATCAATCAAATTGAAAAAATAAATTAAAGTCGATATGTCACATACTGCAAGGATGCGTATAGACGATGCTGAATTTTTTTATCAAAAATAGATTATTTAAATACATTAGAGAAGTATTACTCTTGCTTTTTTGTCATATTACGCAACCAACTATTATTTTAAAACTGAGATCTCATGCTCGAAAAGTTGCTTTAATATATGATTTATGTGCAGTAATGATTGCTTGGATGTTATCCTGTTGGATCGTTATTGATACAATGGCTTATCATATGATGGATATTCCATTTAACAATAATAGCAAAATAGCTAACAATTTATTTTTCTTTTCACTGTATTGGCGATCCATTGTTTGGAATTTATGTTGGATTTTGCCCTTGCAATATATTTTGTTTATATTTTTTAATTTATATCGCGGCTTTTGGCGTTTCGCTTCTACTCAAGATTTACAAAAGATTTGCTATGCTTCTGTTTTAGGCGGTTTTATTGCGTGGCTAGTGTTACGAATGGGTATACCACCACTCTTGTTACCACAATACATTATTGCGATGTTGTACGGTATTTTCTTAATTTTTCTACTATCTTCTGCTCGTTTAGCTGTGCGTTTTGCAAAGAGTTGTAAGCGTTGTTATGGAGATTATCAGCGGGTTATTATTGTTGGAGCTGGAAAAGCTGGCGAAGGCTTAGTCCGCGATTTATTACGCGACGATAGTCATCGTTATAAACCTGTGGTTTTTACTGATGATGATATACGGAAAATAGGTCGTGAAATTCATGGAATACGTGTCGTTGGCACACTTGTCGACTTAACTAAATTTATTGATCAATTACATATTGATTTAGTGTTAATTGCGATGCCATCTGCTTCCTCTGCTATCATGCGCTCAGTTTTAGATATATGTGAAAAATCAAATATAAAATGCTATACATTGCCTGGTATTAAAGATTTGGCCAATGGTCGGGTTAGCATTGATGTATTACGAAGTATTTCTTTAGAAGATTTATTAGGACGCTATCCGGTTACCTGTCAGTTACCTTCTATTAAAACAAATTTGAAAAATAAAACCGTTCTCATTACAGGCGGAGGAGGGTCTATTGGATCGGAGTTATGTCGTCAAATTGCTTACTTGAAAGAAAGGACGCGATTAGTCATTGCAGATAGCAACGAGTATAATTTATATAGTATTGATATGGAATTGCGTCAGCAGTTTCCATTCCTTTCTATTTTTCCTGTTTTAATTGATATAACAAATCGCTATGCAGTACAAAGGATCTTAAAAACGTTTTGCCCTACGATAGTGTTTCATGCAGCGGCTTATAAACATGTGCCTTTATTAGAGCATCAACCTCGAGTTGCTATTTCTAATAATATTATTGGTACTTGTACTATTGCAGAGGAATCCACTTTAGCAGGTGTTGAAACTTTTGTGTTAATTTCGACAGATAAAGCGGTTAATCCGACTAATATAATGGGCGCGACTAAACGAGCAGCAGAATATTTTTGCCAAAATTTAAATGATCATTCAATGACAACTCGATTTGTGACTGTGCGGTTTGGGAATGTGTTAAATTCAGCAGGCAGTGTCGTGCCTCTTTTTAAAAAACAAATAGAATCAGGAGGGCCCGTAACGGTTACCCATCCTGAAATCAGCCGATTTTTTATGACGATACCTGAAGCCTCACAACTTATTTTGCAAGCTGCCTTTTTAGGTCAAGGCGGAGAGATTTTTGTTTTAGACATGGGTGAACCTGTTAAGATTAAGTATTTAGCAGAGCAAATGATTAAAATGGCTGGAAAAGTGATTAATGACGATATAAAAATTATTTATACAGGATTAAGACCGGGAGAAAAGTTATATGAAGAATGTTTTTATCCTAATGAAACCTTGCAACCTACATTGTATACAAAAATTTTAAGAGCAAAATCGTATCAACGAGACTTTGAAGAAATTCGAGCAATCTGTAAAAAATTAGAAATGTTTTGTCATAGTCAAATAGACGAAGAAAGTGAAATGATTACATTAGTTAAGAAATTAGTGCCAGAGTATCAAGGTGTGGCAGAAGAAAATCCCATTACTTTAGGGGTTGCTAATGGGGTCTTGATTTAATCCATACCCAAGTTAATAATAAACTTATGGTTGCAATTAATATTAACCATAAGGATTGTAAAGGTTGATAGAGTGAAATGAGTGCCATAGGTAATAAAATAAGCATATTTATCATTATAATACTAAGTATAATTTTTTTATGATTGGCGCCATGCAAAATTAAATGCTGATAAGCATGTTCTTTATGTGCACTGTACCAAGAGTTACCTTTATAGATACGATATAAAAGAGTAAATGTAGCATCACTAAAAAATACAGCCAAAATTAGCCACCAAAACGTAATAGATAAAAAACCTTGATTAATAGTGTAAAGACCTAATGCTGCAAAAGTGAATCCTAAAAATTCGCTACCTACATTACCAAGAAAAATTTTCGCAGGGGGCCAATTCCAGGCAGTAAAACCAGCAATAGTAGAAGCAAGTAACAACATGACCAGACTTAAGGAATATACGCCAGTTAACCATAATGCAAATCCAGCTACCACACTAACAAAAACGCCTTCGCTTCCCGCAAGTCCATCTATGCCATCCATAAAATTATAAAAGTTAATGCACCATACAATGCCTATTGTTGTGAATAAAATGCTTAATCCGTGCAAAGATAATTTTACAATTCCAAAATCGAGAAAGGTTAATTGGCCAATCCAATAAATTACCCAAAGAGCGGCCAGGCTATGTATTATAATTCGGAAACGGGCTTTTACAGATACAACATCATCCAGATAACCTACGAAAGCAATTCCTATCCCACCACCAATCAATGCAAAAGCAAGCTGCGATTTAATTAAATCTATTTGATAAAGTATGAAAAGAGATAAAATAAAAGTTAAAACGATACTAATACCGCCACCGCGAGGTGTTGGAATAAGATGAGAGCTTCGTTCATTTGGAATATCTAAAATTTTTTTATGCAAAGAATAACAACGTGCTATCCACGTCAATATAAATGATATTAAAAAAGTACATAAAAATATTAGTGATATCTTTATTATCATGTGGATAATTCTTTTCTATAATCTAATACAATTTCTGGCAACAGACTGATTAAATCACAGGTTGGTTTAAAACCCAACTCACCTTGAATAAGTTTGGAACTATACTGCGCAGAGTTAAAAAGCTTAGCCAGGACAGCTGAATTAAATGGTAAACGTTGTTTCAATAGTTTTTCACCTAGATCACCCATGGTTGCTAAACATTTAAAAACAGATAATGGAATAGTCCATTTTGGAATGGATTTACCGAGCGCTTGACATATTGAGATATACAATTGCCGTGTGGAATAATCAATACCGTCAGTCACAAAATAAATTTTACCGTTGGCAATGGGATTGTTGGCAGCCATGATTGCGGCACGGCAGATATCATGTGCACTAACCATGGACCGGCGGTTATATGTTTCAGGTAGAGGAGGGAATAAACCGCGTGATATCATATGTAACATGCTCGCTAAATTTCCTTTCCATCCTATTCCATATACTAAGGAAGGTCGTAAAACACAAACATGCATACTATTATTTTGAGCATTTAAAACAAACTTCTCTGCTTGACGCTTAGCGATACCATAAGGTGAATCTGGAAATATATCCCATGTTTCATCGATACAATCGTTACTATCAGCCACTGCTTTCACGCTACTAAAATAAATAAATTTCTTTACTCCGGATCGAATTGTTTCATTTAACAAATTCTGTGTGCCAAGAAAATTTACCACATGATGTTGATGGGAAAATGAGGCACTTTCTTTATTCGAAGCATGGGCTAAGCCTGCTAGATGGAAAACTGTATCTATTTTCTCGCAAATTCCAACTAGACTTTGAGAATTTGTTAAATCGCCCACAAAAGTTTCTATCCCTTCTGGAAGAGAGGAAGAAGTATTTCTAGTAAGTACACGTATTTTTATAGATTGTTTTAAAAGAAGTGAAACGAGGTGACGTCCGATAAACCCCGTAGAGCCAGTGAGGAGAATATTATTCATTCTTAAAATCACTCATTCTAATTTCTTATAATAGCATAGAGATAAAACATATCATTCAGAATAATTCAAGTCCCTGAAAATTATTTATGTAATCTCTTTGCAACAAATAAGTTTTATTATATTATCCTTAGCAATATTTGCCTCATAATAAAAAATAGTGATTATTTTTGTAGCTGAAGTTGCTAGTAATACCTGGCATGGCGGTAGCATGTTTGCATCTTCAAAGGCTATAAAAATCGTTTTTTGCCGCAATACTCGTAATTAAACTCCTGAATTATATTTCTAGTATGAATTTCTCTAAAAAAATATGGCACATTCTTTCACCCCGTCAACGGGGGGATGTAATTATATTATTAGGTATGATGCTTACTAGCATGGTGTTGGAAACATTTGGGATTAGTCTTGTTATTCCCACCATGATTTTAATCACCCAGAATGATCTTTTGGAAAAATATCCATTCATGGAACCCTGGCTTAAGATACTTGGGAATCCTAGTTCTGAAAATTTAATCATTATCGGAATGGCTATATTAATTGGTATATATGTAGTTAAAACTTTTTTTCTTGTATTTCTTGCATGGAATCAGGGAAAGTTTTTGTTTGGTGTCCAGATTAGCCTTTCACAACGTCTCTATGCTGGGTATTTACGACAACCCTACCTATTTCATGTCCAGCGAAACTCAGCTTGCTTAATTCGCAATGTTGTTACTGAGACAGAGCTCTTCACCTTTAAAGCAATTCTTCCTGGTATGACAGTCATGACGGAGTTACTTATCATATTAGGAATTACGGCATTACTTCTCTATATCGAGCCTTTCGGTGCTATTTTGGTGGCAGCTATTTTAGGAGTAGCGGGTATTATTTTTCATACTCTTACCAAGAAACTTCTATTGCGTTGGGGTGAAGCTAGACAATTAAACGATACTTTGCGGCTTCAACAGCTGCAGCAAGGTTTAGGAGGAGTAAAGGAAGTGAAGCTTTTTGGGCGAGAGGAAGAGTTTCTAGCTCAATATAATGTTCACAATACCAGAAGAGTGTTGGTGAGCCGATGGGAAAATCTGTTACAAACCTTCCCTCGTTTGTACCTGGAATTACTTGCGGTGTGTAGTTTGGCTGGATTAATACTGATTATGATTGCACAACACAAACCAGTCGCTAGTTTTTTGCCTGCATTGGGCCTTTTTGCAGCAGCGGCTTTTCGATTAATGCCTGCTGCAAATCGTATGTTAGGTGCTATACAAAATCTGAGATATTCTTTACCTATTGTTAACACGCTATATTCTGAAATAAGCCAAATCGAAGAACCTGTCATTACCGCAAAAAACACAGCCAGTCTATTTTCTCAGCAGTTAGCACTAAACAACGTAAGCTACAGATATCCTGATGCATCTGCAGATACCATTGAACAGGTTAGTTTAATAATAAATAAAGGGACATCAGTTGGTCTGATTGGTGAGAGTGGCGCAGGTAAAAGCACATTAATTGATTTAATACTGGGATTATTAACACCCTCTGAAGGACAGATAGAGAAGGATGGTGTCGACATACAGTTCAATATAAGGGCCTGGCAAGATCAAATTGGATATGTTTCACAAAGCATTTATTTGAGTGATGACACAATACGTAGAAATATTGCTTTTGGCTTGGCAGCTGAACAAATTGATGATGTGATGATACAGAAAGTGATTAAATCAGCTCAACTTGATACATTTATATCAAGCTTGCCAGATGGATTAAACACTTTAGTAGGTGAGCGTGGAGTTCGTCTTTCTGGAGGGCAGCGTCAACGTATTGGAATTGCCCGTGCACTTTATCATAACCCTTCTGTATTAGTATTGGATGAGGCTACCAGCTCGCTTGATACAGGAACTGAAGAGGAAGTGATGCGGGAAGTACATGAATTGCAGGATGAACGAACACTTATTATCGTTGCTCATCGTATGAGTGCAGTGAAACGATGTGACCGGCTTATACATTTTGATAAAGGTAAAGTAGTTAAAGAAACAAAGTCTTCTCATGTTGCAGACCAAGCGTTTGTAAAATTTGTTCCGAAAATGTATCCGCATGCGGAGATATAATGCCAAATGTTAAATCAGTCCTTATTACCGGGGGCAGTGGATTGCTGGCACTTAATTGGGCATGGATCTTGCGGGATAGTTGGAATGTGGTTTTAGGCACGCATAGCCATGCGATTAAACTTCAAGGTGTTAGCTCGCAAAAACTTTATCTTGATTCAGAAGAAAAATTTGGCTATCAACTTGATACTCTCATCCCTGATCTGGTTGTGCATACCGCAGGGATGACCAATGTTAATCAATGTGAATTGCATCCAGTCTTGGCTTACGAGGCAAATGTGGTGGTTTCTCAGAATGTGGCTAGAGCGACTGCAGCAAGAAACATTAAACTAATTCATATATCGACGGATCATTTATTTGCTGGAGATGATATTTTTTATCGCGAGGAATCAAAGCCCAAACCACTTAATGAGTATGGCAAAACAAAGTTATTGGCAGAAGATCGAATATTAGCGGAACATGCGCATCCCCTTATTATCCGTACAAATTTTTTTGGCTGGGGACATTCTAAGCGTCAGTCATTTACGGATTGGTTAATTTACAGTCTGTGGGAAGGAAAAAAATTAACTTTATTTGATGATGTTTATTTTACACCAATACTCGCTGATCAACTTACGCTGGCTGCACATAATTTGTTGGAAAAAGGTGCCTCAGGGATTTTTAATCTTGCGGGAGATGAACGTTTATCGAAATATCAATTTGCATTAGAAGTTTGCAAAGCCTTTAATTTACCCATAGCGTTAATTCAGAGAGGCCAATTAATTGATGCAAATTTTTCAACTCTAAGACCACACGATATGTCGCTTAACACGGATAAAGCACGAGAAATATTGGGTTATTCCTTAGGTAATGTTAAGGATTATCTTTCAGCTCTCTATACTCAGCACTTAACAGGACGGCGTAAAGCGCTTTTCGAAACAATTTCTTGAATCAATTTATGGTGTCTATATGTCATTATTAAATGGAAAATCTATTCTTCTTACCGGAGGAACGGGTTCCTTCGGCCATGCATTTGTCCCAATGACCTTAGCTCAACATAATCCTTCCCGATTGATTATTTTTTCGCGTGATGAAATGAAACAATGGGAGATGGCGCAATTGTTTCAGAATGATCCTCGTGTACGATTTTTTATTGGAGATGTACGAGATAGAGATCGTTTGCATCGTGCATTGGATGGTGTTGACTATGTTGTTCATGCAGCAGCTACAAAAATTGTTCCTATCGCTGAATATAACCCTTTTGAATGTATTAAAACAAACATTGATGGCGCAATGAATGTCATTGATGCGTGTATCAATCAAAATGTGAAAAGAGTGATTGCCTTATCTACTGACAAAGCCAGTAGTCCTGCTAATTTATATGGAGCATCCAAGCTAGCTTCCGACAAACTATTTGTTGCAAGTAATGCCTATTCTGGAACGCATAATACGCGTTTTTCTGTTGTAAGATATGGCAATGTTTTAGGTTCAAGAGGATCTATCATTCCATTTTTCTTATCGTTGATTGACAAACCCTGTTTACCTATTACTGACTTAAGAATGACGCGATTTATTATTTCATTAGAAGAGGCAGTGGAGTTAGTGTGGAGGGCATTTGATGATATGGAAGGAGGAGAGATCTACGTCAAAAAAATTCCATCCATGACCATTGCGGATATCGCTAGTGCAGTTATGCCAGACGCGGAATTTGAAATCATAGGGATACGGCCGGGCGAGAAGCTTCATGAACAGATGATTAGTGCAGAAGATTCATTTTCTACTTATGAATACGCGGATTATTACAAAATATTGCCAGCAATTAATGCCTGGTGTGATGATTCAAATCGTATCAAAGATGGCAAGAAAGTACCGGAGGGCTTTGTGTATACTTCCGATAAAAATACGGCATGGAAACCTGTCTCAGAGTTACAGGCGTGGATAAAACAAAACTATCCGTCTGTCCCGGTGCGATATGCGTCGGTAAAACAAAACCATTCGAAAATTAGGCAAATAAAGTAATGGAAATGATCCCTTATGGCCGCCATCACCTGGATGAATCTGATATCCAGGCAGTCGTTGACTGTTTGCGAAGTAATTTTTTAACACAAGGACCAAAGGTTGCAGAGTTTGAAGAGGCAGTGGCTTTAGCGGTAGGGGCTAAATTCGCTGTTGCAGTTGCAAGCGGTACGGCGGCATTGCATTTGGCTACACTTGCCGTAGGCGCGGGCTCGCATTCTTCATTGGTGACTTCACCCATTACTTTTGTTGCCAGTGCGAATGCTGCATTGTACGTTGGTGCTAAACCGCTATTTGTAGATATAGATCCAGATACAGTTAATCTTTCTTCCACTGCATTAGCAAAAACGCTTGAGGAAAACCCAAACGTTACAATAGTGATTCCTGTTCATTACGCGGGATTACCGTGTGACATGGTTGAAATAAAAGCATTGGCAGATAAAACAGGTGCCATTGTTATTGAAGATGCGGCTCATGCTTTAGGTTCGCATTATCCTGATGGCAGTCCAGTAGGTTGTTGTGCTCATTCATTAATGACCATTTTTTCCTTCCATCCGGTTAAATCTATTACTACGGGTGAAGGGGGAATGATTACGACTAACGATGAGGAAATGTATCGGAAGTTACTGCGTTTACGTAGTCATGGAATTAATAAAGGTGAAGATACTTTCTTACACTCCGAATCTGCTCATACGGATGGTGTTCCTAACCCTTGGTATTATGAGATGTTTAGCTTAGGATTTCATTACCGAATTACAGATATTCAAAGTTCGTTAGGACTGTCGCAATTAAAAAAACTCGAGCGCTTTATCGAACGTCGACGATACTTGGCTATGCGTTATGACCAAGCTTTTAAAAATTCTAATTGGATTCAGCCTGCCCAGAAAACTGGGCGCGAGTTAAGTGCGCATCATCTTTATCCGGTACGAATTGATTTTTCTGCAGCGGGCATCAGTCGTGCCGCATTCATGAAAGAACTACGTCAGAAAGGAATAATCACGCAAGTACATTACATACCTGTGACTACACATCCTTATTATCGTCAACTGGGATTTAATATAAAAGACTATCCGCATGCCAAGGCTTATTATCAAGCAACATTAAGTATCCCATTATTTTATGATTTGACAGAGCAGCAGCAAGATAAAGTGATTGAGACGCTGGAGGGATTAATTAATCAATGAAATTTCAAGTGCTAAGTCATGCGGGCTTAACCGTAGAGCATAAGGGGACTTCTGTTTTAATTGACCCCTGGTTAATCGGTTCATGTTATTGGCGAAGTTGGTGGAATTTCCCCGAGCCCAGTCGTGAACTAGTTGACTCAATTAAACCAGATTTTATCTACCTTACTCATCTTCATTGGGATCATTTTCATGGCCCATCCTTGCGTTTATTTGATAAATCAACGCCATTTTTAGTTCCTAAAATACCAACACACCGCATGTTAAAAGATTTAAATGTGTTAGGATTTAAAAATGTTATAGAAATTCCGCATGGCTGTAAATTTTCACTGAGCTCTGATTTTCATCTCTATTCCTATCAATTTGGATTTTCTTCCGACTCAGCAATCGTATTAGAAAGTCCTGATCTTACTTTATTGAATGCAAATGATGCGAAGTTCTTTGGTGCGCCTTTGCAACAAATTAAAAAGCGTCATAAGCGTTTTGATTTTGTTTTAAGGAGTTATTCAAGTGCAAGCTCTTTACCTTACTGTGTAGAAGGCTATAAGACACGTTTTCCAGCCTTAAGAACAAAAGAAGATTATATCTCTGAATTTACTGCGTTTGCCTTACATATGCAGGCAAAGTATGCCATTCCATTTGCAAGCAACCATTGTTTCTTACATGAAGAAACCATCAAATTTAATGAGACCTCAGTTTCGCCAGATCTAGTTGCAGAATTTTATAGTAAAGAGGCTAAGCGATTAAATATTCAAAGTGAATGTGTTGTAATGCCAGCAGGGAGTAGCTGGAATAAAGACACCGGTTTTCATCAAGTAAAAATGAATTATACTCAAAAAGACAAATATATTGATGAGCTTCTGCTAAAACATGATGATAAACTTAAAGCGCAATACGCCATTGAACAAAATGCCGTTTTGAATATAACACGTTTTAAAAATTATTTTTTAGATTTTTTAAATTCACTGCCATGGATATTTAGAAAACTATTCCGTAAAAAAATATTATTCACGATACCCGATAAAATAACTACGCATCAATTGTTTGTAGATTTTTATACGAATAATGTAGGAGAATATAAAGGAAATGAAAGATTTCCAATAGAGATTGAATGCCATGCGACGGTAATCAATGCGTGTACCGCAAAAAAAATGTTTTCCGTGTGGGGCGCATCAAAACGCTTAAAAATTTATTGCCGCGAAGATAATTTAAAAACAGTGAACGTCTTTTTCTTACTATTAGAAGGTTACGAACTTGATTTGTTGCCGATAGCAAAAAACTTTTCCTTCAGGCACTTGACGATTTATTTAAGACGCTGGCGGGAGTTATTCGAATTTATTCGTGTGATCGTTATGATGAAAGTCTTTAATCGCCCATTTTCATTAGTGAATGAGTTTGGACTGACTTCTAAATGAAACTTGCATTAGGTACGGTTCAGTTTGGCCTACCTTACGGTATTGCCAATCAAACCGGGCAAGTTAGTCTTAAGAGTGGGGTAGATCTTTTACAACAAGCTTGGGCTGCAGGGATGAATACCTTAGACACAGCGATGGCTTATGGAGAAAGTGAGCAAAGATTGGGTGAAATGGGAGTAGAGCAATGGCGAGTTATTTCAAAATTACCCGCCTTTCCTGAAGCTTCTACGGATGTTGCGGCTTGGGTAAAAAAATCAGTTTTTGACTCTCTTGCCAAGCTCAAGATTGCAAAATTGTACGGACTATTGTTACATAGGCCTGAACAGTTATTTACGCGTGAAGGTGTGATAATTTATCGTGAATTGCTTTCACTCAAAGCTCAGGGAAAAATTGAGAAAATTGGTGTTTCTGTTTACGAACCCGCTGAGATGAATACGCTTTTTTCTTCTTTTCAGTTTGATTTAATCCAAACTCCTTTTAATATTTTAGATAGACGTTTTGTTACCTCGGGTTGCTTTAAGCGTTGCAAGCAAGCAGGTATTGAAATTCATGTTCGCTCTATATTTTTGCAGGGTTTGCTATTAATGGAAGCAGTGAAAAGGCCGGCAATATTTAATAAGTGGCAATCATTATGGAATAAGTGGCATCTTTGGCTCCACAGCCAAGCATTAACCCCATTGCAAGCTTGCATTGGATTTGCACTTTCACAAGCAGAGATTGATAGCGTTATTGTTGGTGTGGATAGCTCTGAACAACTGCAACAAATTTTGGATGTGGCGAAAATGAGTCAGTCAATTGGTTATCCATCATTTGAAATAGAAGATCTTCAATTATTAAATCCCTCAAATTGGACTAGGCTATGATGATCGATACTAAGTTTAAAAGAGAGAAAAATAATTATTTTGCAGAGCGTGCCAAGCGACTGATACCCGGAGGAGCTCATACCTATAGTAAAGGTGATGATCAGTTCCCTGCTAATGCGCCAAAAATAATTGAGCGAGGTCATGGCGATAGGCTCTGGGATATTGATGGTAATGAATTTGTCGATCTCGCCATGTCATTAGGAACGGTTATTCTTGGACACGCTTATGAGCCTGTACTAGAAGCCGTACGCCAAGAGCTCACTCGCGGCGTTAATTTTTGTCGACCTTCAATTATTGAAGGTGAATTAGCGGAGTTGCTCTGTAGTTTAATCCCCTCTGCGGAAATGGTGAAGTTTGGCAAAAATGGTTCCGATGCAGTCACTGCAGCTGTTAAAGTTGCGCGTGCTTATACTGGTAGAAGTTACATTGCACGATGCTCAGCCGATCCATTTAATGCAATTCATGATTGGTTTATTGGTTCTACCGTTATAAATCGAGGCGTACCTCCGGAAATTCGCCGGCTTACACTACAGTTTAACTACAATGACCTGGCAAGTTGCCAAAGGCTTTTTGATAAGCATCCTGGAGAAATCGCTTGTTTCATTTTGGAACCTGTATCGATGGTTCCTCCAGAAAAAGGTTTTTTGGAGAATTTGAAAAAGCTTTGTGAACAAAACAATGCGCTTTTGATTTTTGATGAAGTTATTTCTGGATTTAGATTTGCTTTAGGAGGGGTCCAAGAAATGGTGGGTGTTACCCCACATCTTTCTGCTTTTGGGAAAGCAATGGCAAATGGTTTTTCCGTCAGTGCACTAGTCGGTCAAAGAGAGTTTATGCGTATTGGTGGCTTGGATCATGATGAAGAACGAGTATTTTTGCTATCCACTACACATGGAGGAGAGACTCATAGTCTTGCTGCTTCTATTGCATGTATTTCTGCGATACAAAAACATCATGCTATTGAACATTTCTGGGGTATTGGACAACGATTAATGGACGAGGTACATAGCGCAGCAGTGAACATTGGCGCTTCTCAATATATTGATATTATAGGTTATAGTTGTAAACCAGGATTTATTTTTAAAGATGAAAGTGGAAATATATCCATGGTAGCGCGAACTTTATTTCTTCAAGAAACAATCTCTCAGGGATTACTCATGCCTTATGTTGTTCCTAGTCTCGCGCATACAGAAGAAACGGTTAGTTTTGCTGTGAAATGTATTACGGCTGCTTTAATGAAAATGAAACAAGCAGCAGAAACGGGAGGCATGCAGAAAGCATTACTCGATAAGTCCATTGTTAAACCCGTATTTCGTAAATTTAATTAATATCAAAAAGAAGAAAAATATAGGAAAAATAAATGAGTATTAATATTGATGGTATGAGTATTAGCAATAAAACACCTCCTTTCATTATAGCAGAGATGTCAGGTAACCATAATCAATCATTAGATAGGGCTTTAGCTATTGTGGATGCAATTGCTAATAGTGGTGCTCAAGCAATAAAATTACAAACCTACACTGCTGATACGATGACAATTGACCTTACAGAAAGAGAGTTTTTTATTAGTGATCCAACTAGTTTATGGCAGGGCAATAGTCTTTATAAACTCTATCAGCAAGCTTATACACCATGGGAATGGCATAGGCCTATTTTTGCTCGCGCTCGTGAGCGCGGATTAATTGCTTTTAGTACACCATTTGATGCGACAGCTGTTGATTTTCTTGAAGAACTTAATGTTCCAGCTTATAAAATTGCATCATTTGAGAATATTGATCTGCCATTAATTCGAAAAGTTGCGGCTACAGGTAAACCCATGATTATTTCGACTGGCATGGCAACCTTGGGGGAGATAGATGAAGCGGTCCGTGCTGCTAGGGAAGCGGGTTGTAAAGAGCTTGTCTTGCTGAAATGTACGAGTAGCTATCCAGCAAATCCTGCAGCTTCCAATCTAGCAACCATTCCTTATTTAGGTACTCTTTTTGATTGTGAAATTGGTCTATCTGACCACACATTAGGAATTGGTGTCGCTGTCGCAAGTGTTGCGCTGGGTGGCGTGATGATTGAGAAACATGTCACTTTAAGTCGTGCTGAAGGAGGTGTAGACGCTGCTTTTTCGCTGGAACCCGCGGAGCTTCATCAACTGGTTGTAGAAACACGCGCTGCTTGGCAGGCGCTAGGCAAAGCGCAAATCAGTCCTATTGCGGAGGAGCAAGGCTCTCTTGTTTTTAGACGTAGTCTTTATATCTGCGAAGATCTTAAAGCAGGTGATATTTTAACTTCGAAAAATCTTCGAGCAATACGACCAGGCTATGGATTGCCACCAAAATATATTAATCAACTACTAGGGAAAAAAGTGTCCAAAAATACAAAAAAAGGCACTCCTCTTAGTTGGGAATGTATTGGGTAAAATGCTTAATGTGCAGCTTATCTTGCCCAATACTGAGTTCACTATTGAGATTAATGGTGTACTACCAAAGTTATCAGCCGATTTGGAAAATGAGGTCGAGCGTCTTTGGCTGGCCGAACAGAAGCTATGTGGTAAGGCAATATTCAATGGCCGTATTATGTCTGCCAGCACAGTTTCCAGTGTCGGAATTCATGGTTATATAGTTGAATATCGTTACTGGATTGCTCAGAGAGCAAGACCAGAGTTATTTAAAGATCTACAAGTACGACCTGTAGCTGTATCAGGATTGTTTGAATGTTTGGATGGGATTGTATTTGGTCGTCGTGCAGCATCTATGACCCAGGATGCTGGTTTATGGGAGTTGGTTCCATCGGGAGGTATAGACACCAGCAAGATCAACAATGAAAACTCAACCGTCAGGATAGATTATCTATCTCAAATGTTGACCGAGTTACACCAAGAGATAGGGATTACCTCCAGTTTCGTTTCTAGTATACGCCCTTTTTGTTTAGTCGATGATGTCGATGCACATGTTTTGGATATTGGTATTGCAATAAAATCTCCACTTTCTGGGGATGAAGTGTTAAGAGCTCATTGTCAGAACGCCACAAAGGAATATGATAAATTACACATTGCCATACATACTGATGCCAGTAATTTTGTACAGCACAAAGCTTTACCGTTGGTAAAAGTTTCTGAAAAAATAATTCAATTTTATTATGAAAAATGTGCTACAACTTCTGAGGCTCTTATTTATGGAAATTGAAATTACACTAAGGCCACTTAAATTAAATGACATTGATGATGAGTATTGTAATTGGTACGAAAATAACGATGGTCATCTGAATTATTTTTCTGGCAGCGGTAAAATTTTTAATCGCGATATATTATTGAGAGATTTTGAATCCAGTATTCCTGATGAAAATTATTTCCATTATTTAATTAGTGAAAAATCTGGTGCAAGAATTGGAAATATAAAAATAGGACCCGTCGATAATAAGAACAAAACATCAGATCTTGTTTGCTTAATTGGTAATCGCTCGTTTATTGGCAAAGGAATTGGATCTAGAGCAATCGCTATTGCTAGTGAACTTGCCTTCAAAAAACACGATATTCGACGTTTACATGGTGGAATGCATGCCAATAACCTATCTTCAATCAGAGCATACACAAAAGCAGGCTGGTTTATTGAAGGAACATTTAAAGGTTATTATCTTTTGAATGGAGTAGCCACAGATAGAGTATGTGTTGCCTGTCTTAATCCATCTTATTTTAGTATCAAAACTGATGCGAACAATTAATCCGAAAGCTATTCTATTTGATCTAGATGGAACTTTAGCAGATAGCCTGTCTGTTATGAAATTATCATATCGTGTATTTCTTAAACAGTTAGCTCGCGTACCTACGGATGAAGAGTTTGATTCTCTAAATGGCCCTCCACTTCAAGAAATTATTAATCGTCTTAAATATACCCATTTCCTGAACGAAAGTGAGGATGTATTACTCAAAAATTATTTCGATATAATTGATCAGAGCTATTTTTCTGTTAAACCTCGCTATGGGGCTATTAGTCTACTTCAAAAAGCCAAACAAAAAAACTGCACCATAGGGATAGTAACGTCTAACACAAGAAAACGAACACAAGTCTGGCTTGAAACGGTTAGTCTCGCCCATATGATTGATTTCATCGTTTCGGGTGATGAGGTAAAACAAGGCAAACCCCATTCCGAGCCGTATGTTATTGCTTCAAAAAAAACGTCATACAAACTCGACCAAATAGTGGCAATTGAAGATTCTCAACAGGGAGCTCAATCTGCGATTGGCGCTGGATTAAAAACTCTTGTTATAGGGATGGAAACGGCAGGGTATTCTTGGCCGCAAGGAGTAGAATTAGTGCCATCGTTATTTGAAGCATCAGAAAAGCTTTTTAATTAATCAAAGATTGTAAACCAGGATTACAATGAAAACAGAAATTATAGCTGAAATAGCTCAAGGGTATGAAGGCAACCCAAAACTTGCGGAACTTCTTGTTAAGGGCGCAATAATTGCTAATGCTGATGCAGTTAAAATTCAGTTAGTATTTGCAGATGAGCTGTGTGTTCCTACTTATCCTTATTATGATCTTTTTAAATCTCTTGAGATGGATAATAAAGTTTGGGCAGAATTAGTTAATCGCGTGCATACAGCAGGTAAGCGTATGTATTTTGATATTTACGGGGAGCACAGTTTAGCATTAGCTTATGAACTAGGAGCTGATGGCGTTAAGATTTCAACAGCAGATTTTTATAATATCCCTTTATTTAAAAAAGCAACCACATGTTTTGACACTATTTTAATTTCAATAGGCGGTATACCTATTGAAGATATTGATGCGATGATGCATAGATGCGCACTTCCAAAGCACGTTACACTGATGCATGGATTTCAAGCAGAACCTACCTCGACCGAAGATAATAACCTTGAGCGTATCTCAACTTTACGTGCTCGTTTTCCTGACGTTGGAATTGGTTTTATGGATCATTCCAAAGGCTCAGAACAAGAAGCATTTCATCTACCACTTGTGGCGCTGGGTTTAGGGGTATGCTGCATAGAAAAACATATCACTCTCGATTATAGTTTAGAGATAGAAGACTATATTTCGGCGTTAAGTGTGGATCGCTTTGGCGAATTTGTGAAAATGATACGGGCAATAGAACCCGCCTTAGGTAGTTCTAGACTATCACTAACCGATAAAGAAATTGAATATAAAAAACGCGCTGGAAAAGTTTTAGTTGCAACCCGATTGCTTGCAAAAGGAGCTTGTATTGCTGAAAGTGATATTGCTATGAAGCGTGTAGAGACAACAGGTTCGGGTAATTATTATCAGCAAGCTGCATCAGTGATTGGAAAGATTTTGCTTGCGCCATTAGAAAAAAATTGCCCTATAGAACAAGGATTAGTTAAATGAGAAAGCTGGTTGCTTGTTTAGCATGTCGAAATCAAAGCTCTCGTTTATACGGAAAGCCATTACAACATCTCGATATCAACGATAGAGTCACTATATTGGATTACATCATCGCTGCAGTTCGCACCTTTAGTCCTGTTTCCGAGATAGTACTGGGTATTAGTGAAGGTAAAGAAAATGAAATATTCAAAAGCATTGCTAAGAAGAACAAAGTAGATTTTATTGTTGGCGATGAAGAAGATGTTTTACAGCGCTTAATCCAATGTTGTGAAAAAGCAAATGGAACAGATATATTTCGGATGACAACGGAATCTCCGTTTAATTATTTTGAAGCGGTTGATTTAGCTTGGGATAAGCATCTTACTGAAAATAATGATCTGACTGTTCTTGATCATGTGCCTGATGGTGCGGGTATTGAAATTATTAAACTAGATGCCTATAAACGTTCATGGCAGGATGGAGAAAGTAAACATCGTTCTGAACTTTGTTCCTTATATATCAGGGAAAATAAGCGATTTTTTAAAATGGGTTATCTTGATACTCCTGAAGACATTTGTCGTCCCGACATACGCTTAACAGTAGATTACCCTGAAGATCTTGTTTTATGTAGAGCAATTTATCAAAAATTTAAAAAACTTGCGCCACGAATACCATTGAAGAAAATTATTGATTTTCTTGATGCCAATCCTCAACTGCAAGCATTAGTTGCTCCTTATGTTGAAGACGGTTTAACGTCAATGTACTTGTGAGTCATCTTACCAAAGAAATGCAAATAGAAAATATCAAACAACTTGCCGCTTCATGTGGACTATCCATAGAATTACGTACAGATAAGCGAGATCTTTGGTCAAGTACATTAACGCGCTGCTTCTACATACCTTTCATGTATACCAATGCCAGTATTGAATTTCAGCGGGCATATCAGCGAGGGCATGGCGGAGATTGGCAAGATTTATCATTCCTTATTTATTTGGATAAGCAGCCAGTAGCAGTGTGGCCCTTGAGCGTGGGCAATAAAGACGGCAAAGTTATACTAAGCTCTCATGGTTTACCGATTCTCCCGCCGCTTTTTGTTGTTGGCTATTCGATATCTACTTATAAACGCATGATAAAAAGTTGTTTAAATTTTGCAGATACGATTGCGCAATCTAAAGGATTAGCATACTGGGAATGTGCTCAATCTTTTCACGATGAGAAGGGTTTAAGTCCTTGGCATGGTGAGTCCATGTCGCGTGGCGCTATCTGTAGCATTCATCATGAACTATTTCTGGATTTACGTTTGAGTATGTCTGAAATTAAAAGTCATTTGCGAAAAAGCTATAAACCACTCATAACGGCAGGAATGCGCCTTTGGAATGTGGATATATTAAACACTGCTAATACAATCATCTGGAATGAATTTCGTGAGCTGCACTATAGAGTAGCGGAGCGTAAAACTCGCTCTGATGAAACTTGGGCTTTGCATCTGCAAGACATTAGTGCTCAACAGGCATTTTTGATTTATTTGCGTGATAATAATGGCAAAATGATTGGTGGTGGCTTTTTTAACACTACGCGAGATGAAGGTTTATATGCAGTGGCTGCTTATGATAGGTTGCATTTTGATAAACCACTTGGCCATGTTGTTCAGTATAAAGCGATAGAGGAGCTTAAAAATAGAGGTCTGCGTTGGTACAAAATCGGAATAAGATCGTACGGTACAGATACACCTGCTCCCTCAGATAAAGAAATCTCCATAAGTGAATTCAAGCAAGGATTTTCATCACATCTTTTCCCACGGTTTATTCTTCGCTATCCAATTAAACAAAAGAGTCATTCATCTTGATAGAAAGCCATTTTCTTTGGCCAAAAAGTCATATCTTAGATGCTTTAATTTCAGCACCAAAATTTATTTCTGTCGCCGTGATTGAAGAAGAACTTAGCAGATTATTTCCTGGAGGATATCCAGTTTTATTTTCGAGTGCTAGAGCAGCACTTGTTTTAGCATTGATTGAAAGTGGTATGGTCAGAGAGTCTTTGGTGGGGATATTTCCTTATGCTAGCCATTGTGTGCTCGATGCGATAGCCAGAGTTGCAACTCCTCTTTCAGGGCCTACAGCAAAATTAGCGTCTTTACGTGTTGTATACCATCAATGGGGATACGTACAAGAAACCGATCTGCCTAGCAATACGATAGAAGATTGTGTTGATACGCTTTGTATTCCTGGTGCAACACTATTTCCGGGAGGAGGGCGATTTGAAATCTGGTCGCTTCCCAAAATCGTGGGAACAAGTTCAGGAGGTGTTCTTTGGTGTCGAGAGAAAGAGACCGCTGTAACAATTCGTAGTTTGCTGGAGAAGCGAGGTGGAGGTCTTTTCCCATGGATCATTAGATTACTAGCTAAGAAATATCCGCGCGTATATGGATATTGGCAAGGTGCAGAAGGTTCATTAGGGAATGTTTCTCGTTTGCAGACGGGAGAGATTTTAGCAGCTATTTATAAATGGAAAGAGATTGTTGCTGATCGCCAAGCCAAATTAAATATAGTCTGGTCCTTGGCTGTTGATTGGCTGCAACGTCCTATCGATAGGCTGCCTCCAGTAGTGCCTTTGGAACGGGATATTCCGGAAACAATAATTCATGAATTAGGGATAGCGTCCGGATACCGCATGATGGAGCGGTTTAATCAAGAAACGGAGCATACTATGTTTAAAACGCTACTCATTCCAATTCATCAAGATACTTCGAGTTTATGGTTAGAAGAGATTATTAGACGATTGGATAGTCATAAGCGACTTGTAAAGGAGTGATAATGATTACAGAGGTTGAGAGCAATATCGAGCTTACTCAAGCAAGCTCGATAGAAGAATGTAGACAAGCTATGCATGTTGCACTTTCAAGCTTCTATCCCCAAGGATATTCCACCGCTCAACAGGAAAGTTGGCATTATAGATGGTTTGAAGATCCTACCTTCTTGCCAGAGAGAGTATTATTGGCCAAACAAGAAAATCGAATAATTGGTGGAATAAGAGTAAAACCTATTATTTTAGGCAGACGAACTCAATTTTATGATTGTCTTGGTATTGCTGATATTTTTACTACAGTTGATATGCGTGGTCATGGCGTTGCCTCATTAATAGTGAAGTTTGCAATTCAATTGTCAGAAAGGGAGAAGCATGATCTTATTATTGGAGTCGCACGAAAGCGTACAGATGGTTTTTATCTCAAGCATAATTTTTTTGGTATTGGAAGTTATCCTAAAATTATGATGAAAGAAATGCGTGCTTCCCGAAAATTTCGTCAATGCGAGATAGGAAAATATACATTTCGACCCCAAGCATATTCTCCACTTTTTAATAAGATGTATGAAAGATGTTATGGAAATGTGTTTGGAAGAACGATTAGAACTGATGCAGATTGGAAGTTTATTCTAGGTAGTCTGAACTATAATCAACATCAATGTCTTGGAATTTTTGATGACGACAAGTTAGTGGGTTATGTCATTTTTCAACAAAATATAGTGATGGAATTATCATTTGAGCAACACATAGATGGTGTGACACTTGTACATGATTTATCTACTTTATTAGGGCATGATGAGATTCAATTTGATATTTCACCTTTGCACGCGATAATGGATATCAATATAGGCTGTGAAGTGAGCGTGATACAACGAGAATGTTTCTATGGCGGACACATCGTTAAAATTATCAATATCGAAAATGTAATTCAGAAATTTATTTTAAGAGATGAAGTTAGATTATCCCATGCAAATGAATTCAGCTTTCCTCTTTCATATGACGCGACTAAATTACTTCTTGGCATTCATGGACAGTTTCGAGCAACTCCTGCGGGGCTTGATAAATTTTCAACTATGCCTTTTTGTATATCGCGGATAGATGAATTTTAATATAGAGTTTCAGAAAATTTTAATGAAGAGGCTTCTAAAGAAATTGCTTTTGAGACGTTTACGTTGGATCTTGCGTGGGCATCGTACATTAAAAACAGAAGGATCAGAAGCAAAAATATACGCGGCTATACAAGCAGTCGCTACGGCAGAATTTTTGAAAAATAAAGTTTATTCAAAGCTAATATTCGGTGCGGCGGTGGAAAAAGCTGAGCTTGCTATTCGACAGTATCTACTTGCTCGTACTGTAGTTGGGTTTCGATTCAGCAAGCCTTTGCTCTATGCTCTGGGTAAACCAAAGGGTTGGGTTACCCATCCGCTACCACATGAATGGCGTAAAGTCGTAAGAAAGTATGGCTTCAAGCTTCCAAGAATTTGGTCAGCTGCAGTGTGGAATGGTTTTGTCATATTTCTTTTTTTGCGCGGAATCCTATCCATAGGAAAAAAAATTTGGGGGAGCGTGAAAGCATTGATTCATCCTTCTCTATCAATGCCGAATCGGTTCGTTTTTTTTAATGGATTAACAGCTGGCAATATACCGCACTCTCAGGAAAATGGACCCAGTTATGATATTGTCAGTTGGTATTGGCAATGGTCAGATCGAGTGAAAAAGATTGATGCGCTTTGTCATGATGTTAAAGGTGTAGATACGTGTAAGATTAATGGGGTTCCTGTAATGACAGTTTCATCTGCAATTCTACCTCTGATGAAATTAGGAGCTTTGTTACGCTACATTAGATGGAGTTTTGCAGCAATTTTCTTAGCTATGATTGATCTTTTACGTGGACGCTGGTGGCATGCTTTATTGTTAGAAGAGGGATCTTTAGCTGCTATCATACGCTTACAAAGTCACCAAAATATGGCTCAGGACTATTTATTTCATAATTCAAATTGGACTTATAGACCTTTGTGGACTTATGAAGCAGCGCAGAAGGGTTCAAGGATTACATTTTATTTTTATTCATCAGCTGGCGGTGATGGTTTTAAACGTGCAAATGGTGATTACCCACCACCTTATTTTGGATATTCGATGATGAATTGGCCTCATTATTTGGTGTGGGATAATCATCAAGCTAATGCTATACGGCTATTGGTCGGCGAACGCGTGAATGTTAGCGTAGTGGGTCCAATTTGGTTTCATTCAAGTGGAATTAAGTTACCAGCCTTATCATCAAAAGCTATCGCAGTGTTCGATGTTCAACCTGTACGAGATTCATTTTACCAAAGTTTTGGTATTGATTTTGATTATTATACACCAACGACCACCATTCAATTTTTGTCGGATATTGATATGGCTTTAGCACGAAGCAATTATCAATTTATATTGAAGCGTAAACGTCATATCGGTCGTTTGCTACATCCAAAATACAAACATTTTATCAAAAAACTGACTGAGCGGTGTGATTTTGTGAACATTGATCCAGATATATCTGCTATTCAATTAATAAAAGAATGTGCAGCGGTAATTTCTATGCCATTTACTTCGACAGCTATCATAGCAAAGGAATTAGGTAAACCTTCTGTTTATTATGATCCTCACGGTTTGATACAGAAAGATGATAGAGGAGCTCATGGCATAGATATTTTATGCGGGCCAGAAGAGTTATCTGCGTGGATAGCTACTATTGATAATGTAGAGACAATGAATGAAACACTCTGTAGCTAAAATGTTAACAAGTGAAATCCTGATATGGATGGAAACATTCATTAATTCTATTCCGGGAAAAACCGGTTCTGCATTACGCCGATTATGGTTCGCTAGACGTTTTAAAAGTAAGCCTAATCTTCGTATTGGTAGGAGTTGTCAGTTTGTCGCTGCTTCTTCTATGTGTTTTGAAGGCACAGCACTAATAAGTGATAGCTGTTATTTTAATGCTGATGGAGGGAGTATTCACATTGGGAATCAAACAGCATTTAATTTGGGTGTGCACATTAATGCTTCCGGTGGTGGCAGAATCATGATGGGTAGTCATTGCCTCATTGGTCCAGGTGTTGTGATGCGTACGGCAAATCATAGCTTTCCTAAATGGGATGTTAATATCCAAGAGCAGGGGCATGATCCTGCCGATATCATCATTGAAGATAACTGTTGGATTGGAGCGAATGTAGTCATACTCGGCGGAGTTCGTATTGGTACAGGCGCAGTGATTGGTGCGGGTGCTGTTGTGACTAAGAATATACCGTCCATGACCGTTGCAGTAGGAGTACCCGCCAAAGTGATTAAGTATAGAAAAGAAGAGATACAATGATAGGCTCTTGTCCCATTTGTAATAATACTCAGGCTAAAGTACATGCAGCTTATCGACACTCGCATGCCAGTTTTGCTGGATTAAATCGCGCCCATTGCGATGCTTGTGGTATGGTATTTGCTTCCCCAATGCCTGCTGAAGCAGCATTAAAAGATTATAATACTAGTTATTTTTCGAGTGCCCATGATGGACTAGCCAATAATGCAAGCACTGTGGCCTTTTTTTCGGGTCTTTCGCGCTTACGCATAGCTCATATTGAGCGCTATTTAGAAATTCATCATATCGATGTATCAAGTGTGTTTGAATTGGGGCCAGGGTCTGGAGTTTTTGCACGTAATTGGCTTGAGAAACATCCTAAAACAAAATACGCGGCATCAGAAACAGATCACAGCTGCCATCCTTATCTTCATCAATTAGGCGTTAATGTTGTGGATAATAGTGTTGAATTTAAACCTCCTGCGACGGACTTGATTGTGATGTCTCATGTGTTGGAGCATGTAACGAATCCTATTAAATTTCTAAGCGATGCCACGCAATGTTTACGAAAAGGTGGGGCCTTATTTATTGAAGTTCCATGTAGAGACTATGAACACAAATCTCAAGATGAACCACATTTATTGTTTTTCGATAAAGAACCTATGCAAGGTTTACTTGGTCAATTAGGTTTTAATAACATTAGCCTCAGTTATCATGGTGTAAGGCTTAATCGATTACGTTCACCCTTTTTTTTACATGCCAAATGGATGGCCCTTCGTTCTAAACTCATCAGGTTTGGGATAGTGAGACCATTTGCTCGTAGATATCCAGGAATGGAAATCCTCAATGATCCAAGTGAGCGAGCAATGATTGCGCCATTTCAAGCACATACTGAGTCAGATACTCCTGCTTGGTGGTTAAGGGCACTTGCGACAAAATGATAAATAAAATAAAAAAACTCTTTTTAGAAAGAGATCTGAGATATGCAATATATGAAAGATACCAATTATTGCGTGGAGTAATTTCAACTCATATCAGTAAAGTAATTTATGGGAAAAGACTTCAAATTCAATCAAATTTTAAAGTTTGGGGAAGTATTCGTTTTCTTATTTATGGCACAGGCTCTATTGTAATCGGTAAAAATTTTCATGCTGTTTCTGCTAGGAAACGATCCTTTCTCACTTTATTTTCACCCTGTCATATGACCATTATTGGTGATGCTCAAATCGTATTGGGTGAGCATGTTGGCCTGAATGGAACAACTATTACAGCCAGACATAAAATCTCAATCGGAGATAATACAATGATAGGACCTAATACTATCATTGTGGACCATGATGGACATGTTGCATGGCCGCCGAGTGAGCGCTGGATTAAACAGGCTCCCGGTGAAAACATTGTCATAGAAAACGATGTTTGGATTGGAATGAATTGTATTGTTTTAAAAGGCGTAAAAATTGGCAGCGGTTCGATTATTGCTGCTGGAAGTATTGTTATTAGCGATGTTGAGCCTAATTGTTTGTATGCAGGTAATCCAGCAAAGAAAATTAAGTCATTTGAATAAAAACAACGGATGGTTTTCATGGATAAAAAAATAATTGAAGTAGGTTATGGTGAAGTAAAAAAATTAAGTATCGGTGCTGGGTTACCGCTTATTTTTATTGGTGGTCCCTGCGCAATTGAAAGCCGCGATCATGCACTCAAAATGGCAGAAGCCATAAATAAGATTTGTCGCAATGTAGGGATCTCATGGATTTATAAGTCATGCTACGATAAAGATTGCCGCTCTTCTCCCGATAGTTTTCATGGTGTTGGACCCGAAAATGGTTTACGAATCCTAGCTGAGATTCGTGAAGTATATGGTGTTCCTGTTGTGTCGGATTTCTCTGAAACGGAATGGGGTTCAGCAACGGGTGAAGTGTGTGATATGGTTCAGGTACCTGCTTACCTTTGCAGACAAACTTCCATTTTAAAGGCTGCGGCTCTTACGAACAAACCCGTTCATCTTAAAAAGGGACAGTTCATGAGTCCCTGGAATATGAAAAACTCGGTTAGAAAACTAGAAGCCAATGGTAATCATCAAATATTACTGGCTGATAGAGGGACCTTTTTCGGATATAACATGCTAGTCAATGACATGACTAGTTTCCCTATTATGGCTGCAACGGGTTACCCAGTTTGCTTTGATGCAACCCATTCCATTCAACTACCGACTTCCATGGGTAATATTTCAGGTGGACAACGGGAGTATATCCCTTATTTGGTTAGAGCGGCAACAGCTTGTGGCATTAATGCTTTATTTATGGAAGTACACGATGATCCCGATAACGCACTATCAGATGCTAATACGGTTCTTGATATTCAATATTTAGAAAATATTCTGGGTCAAGCTAAAACTGTACATGATGTCCGGTTAGGATTACTTGAAAAATATGGAGAAGACAATGTCCACCCCGAAAAATAATATGATATTGGTCAGTGAAGTAATGATGTCTTTAGATAAAACCCCAGTGATTGGAAAAACTGTCATCCTCAAAGAAGCGCTTGAAGAAATGGGACGTTTAAGATTGGGCATTGCCTGTATCGTTGACTCTACAAATAAATTACTGGGCATACTCACGGATGGAGACTTCAGACGAAAATTGCTCAAAGTGCAAAAACCGTTTTCTGCCTTCTTAGTAGATGATGCGCTAAAGCATGCCATTCTCTCACCGATAACAGCACAGCCTGATGACAAATTGGCAAATGCGGTTAAGGTAATGGGTCAAAAACAAATATGGGACTTGCCTGTTATCGATTATGAAGGCACGTTAAAAGGCCTATTGCATTTACATCCTGCAGTACAAGTATTACTTGAAGCTTAGGAATAGAAATGAATACCAGAATAATAGAACAGCGCACTTCTTTAAAAAATAAATTGCATAACCGTAGTCGTTTATTTGCCGGCTGGATATCTTATGCTCATCCCTCAATTACCGAAACGTTTGCACGAGCTGGTTTCGATTTTATGGCTATTGATATGGAGCATTCCACTATATCCTTAGAACAGGCGCAGCGCATCATTGCTGCAAGTCAAAGTGAGGGCGTTCCTTGTTTGCCACGTCCTGTCTCTCATTCAAATGATTATTTTAAACCCCTTTTAGATTCAGGAGCAGATGGTTTATTGGTCCAAATGGTTAATACACCTAATGAGATTGAAGCAATTATTGGATTACTGAAATACCCACCCGTTGGACGCCGAACTTATGGAGTCAATCGTGCACAAGCCTATGGATTTGATTTTGATACTTACATAAAAAATTGGAACGAAACCTCCGTTTTTATTATCCAAGTTGAATCGATAGAGGCTGTGGAAAATATTGAAAAATTATTGGCATTTGATGAAATCGATGGTGTGATGGTGGGTCCTTATGATATTTCTGGATCATTAGGAGTACCAGGGCAAACCTCGCATCCTTTAGTGATAGAAGCCTCTCGCAAGGTCATCGCAGCATGTGAACGTTTTGGTAAAAGTTGTGGTACGCAGGTCGCTGATGCATCGCTTGAAAGTGTCCAAAGTTTATTTGATTTAGGCTACACCTTCGCTATCCTCGGTTCCGATCTATTTGTATTGTGGAAGTGGGCGGAACAAATGCAAAAACTGATGACTGCAATGCGTGATAGTTTTTTGGTAAAAATGAATGATGAACTTATATTTAAATAAATTATTTAATTTAGAAAATAAAGTCGCTGTCGTAATTGGAGGCGGTGGCCATTTATGTAGTGAAATGGCACGTGGTTTTGCTTACGTAGGATGCAAGGTAGCTATACTTGATTTGCGTTTAGAAAAGGCGAAATCCGTAGAAAATGAATTGAGAGCGGCTGGGTTTGATAATATTATGTCTATTGCCATTGATGTCGCTCAAAAACAAGATCATCTTAATGCGCTGGATCAGATTCTTTCTCACTTTGGCGCGCTTGATATTTTGATTAATGGTGCAGGCATCAATGGTCCTACGCCGTTTTTAGAGTTATCACTGGAGGAGTGGTATGCCATACTTGACTCTCAGCTAACCGGAACATTTTTAGGCTGCCAAGTGTTTGGTGGTTATATGGTAAAGCAGAGTAAAGGCTCCATTATTAATATTTCTTCAGCCTCAGCAGGTCCACCTTTGTCAAAAGCATTTACTTATTCCGTGGCTAAAGCGGGTATTAAAAACTTAACGCAGAATTTGGGACGTGAGTGGGGTAGTCAAGGCGTTCGTGTCAATGCTTTGCGGCCTGGTTTTTTCCCAACAGATTGGAATCGGAAGAACTTTATTACACCAGAACGGGAAGCTGCTATTTTGACTCATACTCCAATGGCGCGTTACGGTGTTCCTAGTGAATTAATTGGTGCCGTTTTATGGTTAGCCTCAGATGCCTCTGGATTTGTAACGGGAAGTGAAGTCGCTGTGGATGGTGGTTTTTCTTGTATGAGTATTTAAGGAAAGTTTTCATGGTGCAAAAGCAATGGATGGCACATGCGAAAGACCGAATACGCTATTTGGGCCGATACAAAAACAGCGAGTTAAAACTTGATCATCACCTTATTAGCCAGCTTAATCATTTGAAAGAATTTGGTTATGTGATGTTGTTCAATATTTTTGAAGCCTATGAATTTCAGCAGGCTCAGATACAATATAAACTGGAACTTGAAGAAAAATTAAATTTCGAAACACCCTGTTTGGCGCAAAATAAAATTGATATTTTGAAACATAAAGTTTTATTGGATAATTATTTGCGTTACACGCCACACCAATATGCAGAACAAGGTATTGCTTTTACTAAGAGTGAAGTCTCTTCCTATCAGCAAGTGCTAGATGAATTTAGACCGTCAAGCTTAAAAACGTATATTCCATCTAATGATTTGTTTTATAAAATATGGTTGCATCCAATGGTCTTGAATATTGTTGAGGCTTATATGGGGTTGCGACCTTACCTGGTTGAGGCTTATTTGCGTCGAAATTTTCCGGCGGATCATAAGGTGATGAATCATTTTTGGCACCGAGATACTAATCACCCAGATTATCTTGTAAAAGCATTTATTTTTTTTTTCCGATTGTGAACTTTATCACGGCCCGCATGAGTACATTGCAGGTTCTATCCAGGATAACCGATTTAAAGGTAAACCGTATTATATGGATGATGAGGTTGATAGCATTTATTCACCTGGTCACCAGAATCGAATTGTTAGTATTGTAAAAGCAGGTACCATCATTCTTGAAGAC